>Ga0247840_10000041_pt1 | contig 215268 bp, 285 predicted proteins | sample LaCruzMarch2015__FD_192404 | JGI IMG/M metagenome (GOLD analysis project Ga0247840, IMG submission 192404) | Freshwater microbial communities from meromictic Lake La Cruz, Castile-La Mancha, Spain - LaCruzMarch2015_17m | ecosystem: Environmental > Aquatic > Freshwater > Lake | place: Spain... | reverse complement strand
GTGGTTATCTGTTGCCCGGCACAGCACCAAGGAGACGTACCGCAAGGTGCAGGCACAAAGCCACAATTGCCCCACTCGTCACATTGTATCTCTGGTGGAGGACATACCGTCCAGTGTGCTTTTTGGGCCACATGCCAAACATATGTGTCATCAGCTTCTATATTAAAAAGTACAGGGCCGCTACATGGAGGATCCCAATAGTGACCACGGTAATCCGTGGCCTTTGGCGGTCCAAAACCGCGCGCGCGACAAAAATGCCCATTGGGGTTCCCGCCAGACTCAAAGCTCGCTGGGTTTAAACCTGAACTTAAATAATTTTTTTCGTAGTTGTACATACTCCAAGCCACCGCTTCAGGGCATGGCTCATAAGATGTAGCTTCCCTAGTAATAGACCAATGCGTATACCAGGTTTTCGCAAGAAACCCTTCAGGTATAAAACCAGGAAAACGCCCAGAGGGTACATGTAAAGTTTGCGCCGAGAATGTGTGGCCGCAGCAGCAGTACCAGATTGGATAAGAGGCCGTTGCCATAGTTATTACGCTCTATTATGCTTTCTTTCGCGAAGAAATTGTACCTACAGAATCAATGGCGGTCAGTATCAGCGCGCCATCTACTGCGGAGCGGATGTCCGCCAGCGTCGGGACGCCTTCCAATGGTGTGGTTCCTAGGGAGGTATGGGCATGGAGCGTGAATGGTCCTTCGTTAGGGTCTCCAGGTAATACGACCTGTTGTTGTGTTTCTTCTGTTTTTTGCTGTGTGTTGTTCATATCTTAATCTGTCCAAGGTTCCGGCGCAGTCATCCATACCCAGACCTGCTGGTCTCCGTCCTCGTCACTGCAGAATTTAACTTTTCTAGACAGGGCTCCAGGTAATACGACCTGTTGTTGTGTTTCTTCTGTTTTTTGCTGTGTGTTGTTCATATCTTAATCCACCCAAGCCTCCGGCTCAGTCATCCATACCCAGGCCTGCTGGTCTCCGGCCTCGTCACTGCAGAATTTAACTTTTCTAAACATGGCTACCTTCTCGTCACCTGGAATATCGTTTGTGTTAGCGATGATCTTGACCTTTGCCCCCTTGTTAAGGTTCGCGGCGATGATACGCTTATACTTGTGTCTGAGATAAATATTGCAACACCCTGCTTCTTCGGCTGAAGGGTAACACAGCCGCGCATAGCCGATGGGCACCTCGCTATGTGAGCACGTGCAGGCTGTATTCCAATATTTTCGTGTACGCGTCCAGTCACACTCGAAGCCGTCTGGGGGTATGACCAGCAACTCTAGATATGCGCAGTCCATCCACTGGTTATACTTGTCACCAGAACCGCCGCCTCCGCCACCACCACTACGGCCGGAGCGCTTACAGTTGCCATTTGTGTTTGGTATGGGCTTAAATATCCAGGTGGTCTGCTCTTTGATCGCGGCCGGGTCAAAAGCGCCGGTAAGAATGCTGTCTCCAAGGAAGCCGGCTGGCAAATGAATACGCACGCAGTATGTTTTTCGGCAATTGCCGTACATCACATCCGGGTAATAAGAGAAAAGGTCATAATCGGCGAAGTCTATCTCAGGTACATCTATATACCCGGTTATAGTGGCCCCACAGTTTGGTGCTCCAGTGGACTCTACTTTGAGTTCTCCTGTCGCACCTCCCCCTGTAACAGTAAAGCTGCTGTTCATTTTAAACTCCTCACAAGCATCAACTATGATATCTCCCTGCAGGCGGAAGCCGCAGTCAGGTACGCGGCTAGGTATTACATTGAGACGGCTCTTCCGTGCGGCTCCCTTAAAGGTAACAGAACTTGTGGCAGCAAAACTTGTACAAGCGTCTATGTCCAAGTGTGTATGTAGTTTAAAGCCGCAGTCAGGGATGCCGGTTTTCGTAATAGTCATCCGGCTCTTGCGCATTGCCTTCGAGGTGGTCAACAACACGTCAGCGTTAAACGTTTCGCAAGCATTTACAACTAGCTCACCTTTGATGTTAAGCCCACAGTTGGGCACGGTGAAGGGCTCTACAATAAAATACGACCCCTTCACGGCTCTGCGCCAGGTCTTAATCTCAATGTTGCTGGTAAAATCTTCGCAAGCCGGAGGTACGTCGACTGGAGGGTTGTAAATAGGAGGAATCAGCTGATTCTGCGGAAACACAAAGCTGCAGGTTTGATCTATCGCAGGTATGTCAGGAAGATCAACCATAACAACGGTGGCCGGTGGCGGAGTACATACCGCGGCCTCGTCGCCAGGGTTTACAGGTGAGTAGGTAATATTAAACCTGGGCAGACCACCGATTTCGTCTGTACCCAGGTTTAAGGTAGATAGATTTAGTACTGGCTTGGCCATGATCACATAAGTTTAACATAGATCAGGTAGAACAACAACGCCAAAGGGCCCACCAGCATACCGATCCCACCTATAGGGTAGGCGACCCAGCCCAACGCCCCTAGCCAGACGCTGATGCATATGGGGCAGGTAATAAGTCTAACTAGGAAGTAGTCGTAGTAGTACTCGTGAAGAAAGTCCACAAAGGTACCATCAAAACCGTCCTTCTTAAGCTTATTGAACTGGTCAACAAAAAGCAGAGTATCCAACCGAAAAAGGGTCAGATACTCTGCTATTGCGTTGGTCTTGAGCCAAACGACCATACCATAAGCCATCAACAATGCAAGACCAGCTATGGACCACATATTACGTAGCTGTGTTACCGGCGTTATCCAGCTCTACAATCTTACGCTGCAATTCTAGCAGCAGATTTTGCTGGGCGGTGGTTGCGATCTTGAGGGACTGCAATCTTTGAAGCTGCTCGGAGAGCTTCTGCAGGTTGTCATTGATCTTGATTATATTCTCGTCTTGCTCTTTCAGGTTAACCTCAACCTGACGTAGCCCATCTTCAATAAGTAACAGCGAGACATGTTTGTTCTCCACATGCTCAGCAGTCACCAAGGGCAGCTCTACTCTATTATCTTGTTGCAACTCGTTTTCCATATTATTCTGTTTCAGTTTCGTCTTTCAAAATGTCTTTGATCTCGGCGTTGATGCGCTTGATCTCTTCGTTAAAGCCCTTCACTGTCGCGGACTTTTCTTTCTTGAGCCCCTCGAGCTCCAATACTAGGTTGTATACTTTTGCTTCTTTTGTCTCTTCCATAAAGGACAATATTACCGGTTGGTGGGCGCATGTCAACACAAAAAAGGGCAGATTTTTCTGCCCCTCTTTGTTTGTTTGTTATGTTGTTTTCCGTCAGTTGATTACTCAATAACGTAAGCAGCTGTAGCGACAGCGCTTGTGGGCTGGTTCGTCTTGTAGGCGATAGCTTTGAGCGTTGCAGAAGCAGCGACTGTGACAGGAACTGTGTATACTGTTCCAACTGTTGCGGAAGGAGCAGTAACGCCGTCGTCCGTGTAACGGATAGTCGCACCTGCTGTTGCAGTGGCGATTGTAACGGTTTGTTCCCCAGCGTACGTGCCGGCGACAGGATCAAACGTAGGTGTTGCCACCGGTGTGATCGTGTATGTTGCGCTCGTGACCGTGCTGGTGTTTGTACCCTTGTAGGCAATAGCCTTGAGAGTAGTCGTATCTGTGATAACCACAGGCACGGTATATATTGTGCCAGCCGTTGCGGAAGGAGCACTTCCATCGACTGTGTACCGAATAACGTCATCTTTCTTCGCAGTCGTGATGGTCACGGTCTGCGTAGAGGTGAACGTACCTGCAGCAACGCTGAAGGCCGGCGCAACCAGAGTGCTGGAGTCGAACTCGATGCTGAGAGGAATACCTTCTGCACCGACGATGCCCGCGCTCTTGATGTAGCGGATAACGTAGCTGAGGTCTGCTGTTGCAGCAGAATCCATGATCAGGGCAGCGCTCAGATCCATTCCTGGATAGATGTCTGTCGTGATGACGGGGTCTTGATGAATGGTTAGCTTGCCGTCGATAATCATCGAGGAAGGAATATCACCAAACGAGATTGTGTCATCGTTAGTGTATTGATCCCCAGCGATCACGCCGTAGGCTACTCCGAGTTTTTCATAGCGAGAGGTTATGAGGCCACCGATTACATCGGAGCCTGTGCTGACCTTTCTTACATATTTAGTTGCCATATGGTTTAGTCCTTACGGATTATACGTCTTCGTTGATGGTGACCTTGAGTAGATCGCCAGTGGTCGTGCTTGTGCCGACGCGGCCTTCACCACGGATATAGTCGATCACGTAGCTGACTTTTGCTTTTGTGGCAGTCTCCATGACTAGCGCGGAAGTCAGCACAGTAGCGGGGAGGATGTCGAGCACAACAGGTGTTGCGGTGTGGATCGTGACAGTTCCTTTGATGATTTCTTTGGAACGAACGCCGTCGAATACAATTGTATCACCGAGGGTATAGTCCGCGGCTTCGATTACGCCGTATGCTACTTCAGCTTTTTCGTAGCGGGATGTTTTAAGACCACTGAGGACAGTGGAGCCAGTACTTACTTTTCTTACAGTTAGGTTTGCCATAGTTATTTATTGTTGTTTGTTTAGTTTACAACGGCAAAACTTGTTTTGCAACAGGAGCTTTCTCCCGGAGAAACGATGTTTCGTCCATTGCTTAAAATACATCTTCTCACAAAAAGGAGAAGTACGCAACCTTATTCTTCTTCGGGACCGAAGAGTTTTAGGAACAGTTTATCGATAGCCTCGCTGGAGTAGCCAGCACGATTCTTATTATAGATCTCATTGCCCCAAGCCTCGAGGATGACCTTGTCCGAGATACCTAGATCATGAAGAATGCTATAGAGGTGCACCTGGGTGTTCTGAATCATCAACACAAAGATCTGCCTGTCTGGTAGAAAGAGAATGCGCCCCGCTACACCTGTGCGAGGAGCTGGGTTGATGTGAGCTTCGGCGATACCATCCTGTCTAATACGCGCATAGATACCAGGCAGCAAGCGCATCTGATTGATACTCTCGTACTCCGAACCGTTATATATTGCGGTGTTGCGCTCGGTGATGTATGGAATCTGTGCAATAGTCAGCTTCTTAGACTCCACAACGTTACCAGACGCCTTGTGAATCAAATCAATCGTGCCCTTGAGGGGCACGGTAATGTCTTTTTTCTCCAGAATAGCTTTCTTCTGGTCGGAGATAGATATAGGCGTGGAGTCTATCTTTAGACTATGGGCAGACAGCTTGAAGTCTGTCGTCTCTATTTTGTTCAGCTTGTTCTGAAAGGCGTCCACCGCATTCTTAAGCACGAGCTCTCTCAGCCTAATAGGGTCGAAGAAAGATCTTGTTTGCGCGGGAGGTTTCATTAGCTGTTATTCTTTTCCAACTTCTTCTGGGCCGCCTTTGTTATAGCGATCCAAGCCGTGTGGTATTCTTCTTTATCTTCAAAATCTTCCAAACAAATCTCTACGCTGAATGTACTTCCAGGATAGCATATTTTGTCGGTAGCAGTGCCTAGTTCTTCTATGTAGGTACCTGTCAAATTAATCTTCGGAATGTATACTTGTTTTGCTGCCATAAATCAAGTCTCACCATAACCGGTAGTCGTTGATTTTGCAAGCAGAACTTATGCCTTTCCTTCAAGGATGTCTAACAAGTGCTCCTTTGTTTCCGGCTGCTCCAGCATTGCCTTGATCTCTGGATACTTTGTGACAAGCTCCACTTCCTTGGCCAGGTCCTCGTTACGCTTGGCTGGAGGCTCCGCCGCCGCGTGCAGTGGATTTGTATTTAACGGCAGGCCAGTAGCTGCGTTGAGTGCCATGTTGGCTACACGGTTTCGTGCGGCCCAGCCAACGGAGTCCATCACGCCTGCAAGTTTAAGACCTCCACCTTGAGGGGCCCAGGAGGTCATAGGGTTAACTAGCGAGTTAACATCGCCGTGCCCACGAGTGAGTAGCGTACGTCTGCCTGGTGCGTACCCTCCAGTTGACGGTTGCTCGGGAGTAGAGCGGCCCTTTCCTCCTCCTAGCCCGCCTAGAAGAGCTGCGCCGCCGGCCGCAAGCCCTATAGGGAGCACCTGGCCTGCAACGTCACCTACAGCGGATATAGCCTTTCCGGCGGCATTGTACTTGTCTTGTAGCCCGGTCATAGCCCCGCCGCTAACAAAGTCCAGAGCTGGCTTAGTTACGTTGTTAAAGACCGCTCGTGGTGCGGCCGTAAATGGATGCTGTGCAAGCGGCCGTACCAATGGGTGCTGTATGGCCCCCTCAACAACGTTACGTGCGCCTTGCTGCCACGCTGCCCGCCCTGTGGCTGGAGGCGTAGCTGCTTCCAGATTGGCACTTTTAGCCAATTCACTACCAACCCCGTCTGATAAAGCATTCCAGTCGATGTGCATCTTAGTCGCCGTAAGGAACCAGTTCAACCTGCGTAGGCATAGCTTCGCGCAGATAAGCAGGGGGCTCTTCGCGTGTTTTCTTGCGTAGCAGATAGGTCAAATAGGCGGCACTTACTCCAGTGGAAAGCAATCCCGAAGCCGCGGCATCGGTGGCTGGGCGCAATGGTTTCTTGGCGACGTTGAAAACATCTCCCAGCATCCGACGAACAGCATGGTCGGAGATATTAACATCTTCGGCCGTGTCAGCAGCTTCTTTTTCAAAAACTACGTGCTCTGCTATTCCGTTGCAAAAAGCGTCAACGTAAGGAGTTGCCTCACCCATTTTAATCCTCTGGAGCGTTGAGATATACTCTTTCTGTGCCTCCATTAACTCTCTCGCGATCTGTTGTCTCTCCTGCTCATGATAATCGCGTTGTGCGTCTTTGAAGCCTGATTGGCTTCCTACAAGCATGCGCACTGGATGCTTGTTGAACCGCAGCGCTCTACCGATCACGCCTGGGTCCATAGATTCATCTGCCTTTTTAACGACAGCACCACCACGAGGAGCTAATGTGAGAAAAAGATTTTTTGACTTAGCTATGCCATCGCTGACTTGTTTCTTAGCCAACCTGTTTTTAATAAAGTCCTGGAAGGTTTTGCCGGTGGCCTGCCCTACCCACGCGCCGAGCTTGGTAGGCTGCATTAAATCCTTTGGAATAGGAATTCGAAGAATGTTGTCGTGCGGGTCGCGCTTTGTTTGCCGGGCATCGCGGTATTTCTCCAACTCCTTAGTGAGTTGAATAGCGCTGAACAGGCTGCTGCCAAACATCTTTGAGGCCTGGTAGGCCTCGTCTGGGGTTAGTGGTATATCTGTGCCGTTTTTCATTGTGAAGTTTCTTTCTCTTTGCGCTTTCCGTAAATAATGAACACGCGGTAGGACCCGTGGTGAGTCCAGTTATCTTTATAGAGCGAGATTACATACTTGTCGTCGTTCAGCAACATGTCCAGCATGTCGCGGTCTTTATCTTGCTCGGGATCGAGTACGATACTCTTGAACTCGAAGTTATTCTTGTCGACAGTCGGGCGTGGCTTAATACCGCGTGACTGCTCATAGGCGTCGATCACTTTATTAGGATCGAATTCTTTGTTCGTGACCTCTGCACGAATATTGCGGTCCCTTCTCAGGGTCTTATCTGTGTATACTGTTCCAAACGAAGCGTAATCTTTATCTAAGTCCATGTTCTCTCTTTAGGTTAGCTGTTAGGCGCTGCACCAACTTAATCTTTTCGCGCTCGCTTTGTAAAGACTTATTTAGGTTGTTTACAGAGTTATCCATCTCGTCCGCAGTTAGCCCTGCGGCTGCGCCTCCGGCCAGCGATAACTTCAGGGCCAAGTCCGGAATGGACGCGCCCGCATTCAGCCCACCACGAAAGGCGTCATGCAACATGCTTGTCTCGGCGGCCGCGATCTTCAATACACCTTCGCCGGTGTTAACCGAGGCCAGCTCCTGGTCGAATTGCGCCAATGTCGATCCCTGTTTGGCTAACTCCAGGGCCAGCTCGGCTTTAATTGCTTGTGCGTATTTTGTTAGAGTGCTTTCCATTTTATGTGTGTAGTGTTGCTATGCCCGTGTGCGGGTCGAAGCTTGTGAATTTATTTTCCTTTAACATATTGTATACCACATTTCCGATTCCAAAGCCAGCCAAACCGACAAGAACCTTGGGAGCCTTGTCCAACTCAGCGAACTTTGCTACCGCCAAGGCCAACGCTGCGCCAGCCGCACCTACTAGTAGATGGTCAAATACTTCTGGCGTACTCAGCATGGTGAGCAGTGGCTGCTTTCTTTCGTTAGGCAGACCAGGATCACGTGCGATCATGTGCATCAGATGCTCTGGCTGAATAGCATTGCGCATATCCAGCATCGTGTCCAACGAGCGCGGCTTATAGAAGTTGTCTGGAGTCCGTATCATAACATGCTTTTAATGGCAGGGGCCACGGCACCTACGGCAGTGGAGGCGGCCAGCGGTGCCAGCAACCCAGTGCCCATATTTGGCTTTTTACCGAATAACTTAGGCAACAGCGTGTTTGCGCCTACGACCGCGCCTGTGGCAGCGAGCGCTGGATGAGCGAGTCGGAAGTCAAGCAGGCTGCCTAGCGCATTAGGTACGCCGTGTGCAAGGAGCTCGGTAGCTGAAGATAGGTCAAAAACGCTTTTCTTGAGCATTCCTGTAGCACCACGAATCAGCGAGTCAGGATCAAGAATGGTGGGCACACTGCCGGCGGTCTGCTTTTTGAGCTTATCGATAAACTTCTTTGAAGGAGCGTACTTCCACTGCTTGCCGTCGTGGTGTTTTAGCTCGAAGGTCGGGTTCAATTTGCCGTCCGCAAGCGTAAGGTAGATATTATCTGGGGAGGCCCGGTGTACTTGTGCGGTCCCTTCCTCAACCGCGCCTTTGTTAAACTCCGGAGTAGGTACATCCTCCAGCTTGTCCACTAGCTTGTCCTCATCAGAAAACTTGCCAGCCATTCCGAAGTTATAGACATGATGCCCGTCCGTAACACGAAAGAAGTCCTCTCCTTTGGCATACTTCCATTTAGCCTGGGAGGGAATGTTAGGTAGTATGGAGCTGTTGGTATTTCCATGACCAGACATAGAGTCGCTCGGGCTTCCCTTAAACAGTTGGTCGGATACTCCCATGTAAAATGCAGGTAGGTGTATAGGTTGCATTACATTAACTTAAACGGAGTCTGCGCCGTCATCTGTGTATTGCCCTCAGGTACGGCATTTACTCCGTAGCCATTCGGGTCCTGCCACTTGTTCATGAGTTGTGGTAGATAGTTGTATCCTGCTACACCACCTAGAAGCGGCAGTATCCAAGACATCGCTCCTGCGTCCAGTCCGAGCTCTCTTGCAATAGTTGACGCAAGTAGTGCGCCACCTGCTGCACCGGCCCAGTTGTTCTTCATAAACGGAACGGCCCGGTTTCGATCTACGGGAAGGCCCTGCGCATCCTTGGCGTCACTCTGACCCATAACTGCCTTGCCTCCAAGATACATACCACCGGCACCCAGGGCGCCTGCTCCAAGCATAGTCTTACCTACGCCTAGGCGACCAGCGACACCTTTGCCGAGCTTCCAACCCGCGCCTCCACCGAGTAGCCCACCTACGAAAGCACCAGGAGGTCCCAGTAAAGCTCCGCCGGCTGCGGCACCAAGCATACCTGCAGGAATGCTAGCGGCTGTGCCTCCTAAAAAGCCGGATACCGGGTGCCTATTAGAGCCAACTCCCCTACCGGCTGCAGCAGCTGCGTAGGCGCGTGGGTCAGCTATCTGTGCGTGGGCGCCTGGAATAGCTAGCCCCGGAGACAGAGCCTCCATCTTTGCGCCGGCGGGAGAAGCGAGTTGCTTGAGCAGGTCCCGAGTCATGTCCGGGTTGCCATTGTTTAAATAAGAGTTACGCAGGTCTCCGAGTTGGGCGGTAAGCCCGGTTTTGCCTCCTGCGCCGAAGAATCCCTTATCGATGCGTCCTTGATGCTTCGCGAACAGCGCCTCCAACTCCTGCCTATATAGAGGGTCACCGTGCGTGCCGACTGGGTCGCGCTTAAACTGCGGATACCATTTTGCAGCGAGTGCCCTAGCCTCAGCTTCCGCCGCGGCACGCTCGGCCGCCTGTCCAGCGCCGAGCATCGAAGACTGCGCGCTGTCGGCTTTTACAGAGTGTGGGCCTATGTTGCCTTCGTCCCACTTCATATGTGTGTTGCGCCTCGCCATTGACATGGGTGTAATGGCCTGCACGTGCGGACTGTCCTTTGCAAGGCCCGCGAGCCCGCTGTCCATCTCGCCTAGATATTTTGCAACTGCCTCGCCAGCGTCGGCCGTGCCGGGTACACGGGCTGCCGCGGGCAGGCCCTCGTTGGCTAGCCCGCGCGCATCTCCCTTGACTCCCTTCCACCATTGCGAGAAGCCGTGGGTTGAGTCTTTTCCTATGGGGCGAGTGAGCGCTCCCGACGTAGCCGCGCCCAGCATCGCTCTTCCCTCGGAGCCGAAGCCTCTGGCCACGGCTTTCACAGCAGGCAGCGCCCCTACGGCAGAGAACAACCCCGCTTCCTTGATCATGCCATCCACAAACGCCTGGTCGTAGCCCTCCTTGATCATCTGCTCGGATAGGGCAGACTGGAAGTCTTGGGCGTTCTTCTGGAGCGCCTGTATGAGCTCTTCGGGCTCCTGCATCTCCGAGAGTTTTTGGATCAAGTCCAAGCACTCTGGCGACGTCGAGGATATCCCTTGAATATGGGCTTCTTTGACTACCGCCCGTATCGCGTTGTTGAAGAAGGCTCTCTTTTGCAGCTGATGTTGCTCCAGCAGTAAGTCGGCTTCCTTGGCCATTCCCTCCAGAAACGCATCGGTCTCCGGGGCTAATCCTGACTGCTCCGCTAGTTTGATCAGGCTGAATTGAAGGTCTTGTTGTGTCATTTGTAGAAGTATTGTTCGGAGGCAGCTCGACGACTGCAGCATTCCTTTCGATTATTTTACGACGTTTCCGCAACTTTTGCAACTTCGGATGTACGTATTTCGACTTTGCCCCCACTCCGTCGCTCTTCTTGGGCACGTAGATGCAGTTTGTTCTTGGAAATAGTTTCTTCTTTTCTCCCGTGCCCGTAGCGAGATCCACCAGTGCGCGAAGGCACTGCACGGTAGCGATGTTGAACTCTCTGGCGTCGTCGTAGGAGAACTCCCGCCGATATGTCTTGGCCAGCGTGGATACCTTGAACATGTACTTGCAGAAGTCCTTTACCGTGGAGTAGGAGGTATGGACGCCGTTCTTGCCGTAGTTGGTCTCCATGGACAGTTTGTAGCCTGGGTACTTCAGCTCCATGTCCGCCTGAAGCTCTCCTATGGGAAACTCCGTGCCCTTGGGATACCAGGCTACCATGTGCGTGTGAGGCATGAACTTCTTGTTGCGAATGGAGGTGACGGCTACCTCGTGCGAGTACTTGAGAGAGTAGACCTTGCTCTTGACGATCTGCTTCTTCATGAAGGCTACCACGTTGTGATAGAACTTCTGGTGAGTGTCGCGCGTCACGTTGACGTCCTCGTCCAGGTCGTGCATCTCAGCGGGGCTGTCTACGAGCAGAACGACCGCGTCCAGGTCTTTGAACAGTATGGCAGGGTCGTAGGTGCGCTCGTACACGTCGACGGCTTCCATGGCCGTCCTGGCGTCAAGAGAGCGGCATCTCACTTTGTTGCGAGAGTAGTAGTAGCCATCCTTGAGATTGGAGGTGACCATGTCGATGGCGTGATCTGGAAACATGTTCCATACCTCGGCCCCGGTGAGGAGAAGCAGGTGCTCGGGAAGAGAGTCGTGCTCCTTCAACCCGTAGTAGCAGCGATTGGAGCGAGAGGAGTCCTTGAGCAGCAGCTCCTTGAACACCTTCTTGGACATCTCGTCCAGCGACCCCCAGTTTGCAACGTAGTCGTTTGGAGCAAGCCAGTTCATTCCGTACTTGCCTATGGCGGAGACATGACCTGGTTCCTGAGTGACGTACTCCGAGGCGGCGAAGAAGGGAGCCATCATCGCCTGAGTAGGGCAGTCACCGTGCTGTTTCTCGTAGGCGTCCCATGCGTTCTTAACCGGATCCAGATGAATAGGATAGTGGACGGCGACATTAGAGCAGTATGTTGCAATGTCACCGTCGTCTCCTTCCATGGGTACTGGAAATGAACCTGGCATAATGTATGGTTTTACAGCGTGGCCAGGAATAGTCAAGAGAAAATGAGAGTTAGGTGGGCAAATTGTTCAAATAACATAATATTCAGAACCCAATAGCTAAAAAAGAGAGCACGGACCGAAGCCCGCACTCCCTCTTTAGCGTCAGACGCCTTGAACCCAGCTGCGCAGAGCAGCGTTCGTAGCGTGCTTTACGTCATCCCTGCGGTCCTGTGCCTCCTGATCCACGGGCTTGCCTTTCTCGTAGACCACTGTGAGGCTGGCGTTGTATTCCTCTGCCTGACGCCTCACAGCTTCCGCCCGAGCACGCTTCTGTTCCTTGAGCTTCCTCCGTGCAATGTCCTGACGCCGAATCGCCGCCAGCTCTTTTTTGTAGGCAGCTGCTCTGTCCGCACGTTCCAACGCCAGGAAATCTCTGTACCAGACCTGGACGTTGCGCGCATCAATAATGCCAGCAACGTCATAAGACGGCTCGGCAAGAACGGCATGAACATCGCGAGCGAAGAGTCTTTCCTGAATATGATACTTGTCGCGGAGCATACGTAGCGCCTGATACTCCAGCTGCATAACACGAGTACGACTCGTATTAATGAGACAACCGGTCTGCGCCATGGTCAAGCCCTGCACGAGGCGACAGTGCAAGACCACCTGGTAGCGCTCAGGAAGCTGAGCGAATGCCATACACACAATAGAGAGAGCAGTATCATCATTCTCCTCTATTGGTACTTTGTAGGCCTGACGGAGAGGCCTGATTACGACTTGTTTTCCCCTGGAGCCCGTCATTCCAAGGATGGTTTTACGGAGATCACTCATGTGGTACCTCCTGAACTGCAGAGCGGGTTACAGAGTCTTCCTTGTCTATCGGGCACCTTCCGGTGCTATTTATTGGTTTCATCAAGATATCATACCCGCAATTTGGCCCCAAAACTGAGGGGGTCAGGCATGCATATACGAGCAATCTATACACACTCATTATCAAGGGAGAGGATATATACAATGATAGGACAATATCTCTTTAGGCAATGCGATATCAAATCCGCCCCGGAAACGACTTCTTGATTGCCCCGCGCCTCTGAATCGTGTAAGATGTCCCATATGTCTAAAACGATGGAACGCCTGAAACAGATCAAGACTGTAAGCATCCGCGGCAAGCGCTACAGATTCAAGGTAGGCAAACTCAAGGACGCCCGTGGTCTCACCGACCATCCTGATACGAAGGGCAAGGCCGTACAGATAGACAACCGTGAGGAGGGCAAGGAGCTCCTGGCCACTCTGATCGACGAGCTACTGCACTGCTGCTGCTGGGATATCGGTAACGATAGCGTTGACGAGATCTCCGACGGGCTAGCTGACTTTCTATGGGACCGCTGCGGAGTACGCTTCGTAGACGACGTGGTCGAGGAGCTGGACGCCATGTACGCCGAGACCACTGACGGACAGGAAGTTTAATACGATGAAAAAAATGAAATTCATGTTGATCAACGGAAAGTTGACCAAGGTACCCGCCTCCACTAAGGCAGACTACTCTATTCCCTCGACAGCCACCTTCTTCTCGCCGGTCACAAATCTTATTCCCGGAGTCAGCTCCGTATCCGGCGCCCGCGTACTCATTGGAGAGAAGTCCTCAACGCAGGCCATGACGCTGATCAACCGCGAGGTTCCCCTAGTGCAGTCGTCCGACACGCACTCCAAGAGCTCCTTCAACTCCATATACGGCAGAGAGACCGCGGCGCTACACGCCAAGGATGGCGGAACTGTAACCAAGGTAGACCCAGAAGGTATTACGGTAAAGACTGACGACGGAGAGAACGTCCATCACGAATTGTATAATAACTACCTGGTGGGGCGCGAGAGCTACCTGCACAACACGCCAGTCGTCAAGAAGGGTGACAAGGTCTCCAAGGGTGAGCTGATGGCCACCTCCAACTACTCAGACAAGGCAGGCAAGCTAGCCTTAGGTATGAACCTCAAGACTGCAGTCATGCCTTTTCGCTCATATAACTTCGAGGACGCCTTGGTTATCTCTGAGGATGCCGCTAAGAAGCTTGAGGCCGAACAGCTCGTACCAATACGGTTGGAGATCGCCAGAGGTATTGAAACCGATAAAGATAGATACGTCTCACTCTTTCCTAATAAGTATCTCAACGACCAGCTGGATACCATCGACAGTGCCGGTGTGGTTAAGACAGGTACCAAGGTTAAGAATGGTGATCCTGTTATTCTCGCTTTCCAACCTAAGACTATTAAGTCTCTGGACCTTCAGCTTGGAAAACTATCCAGAGTACTGCGCAACGCATTCTCCGACATCTCCTCCAATTGGGAGTACGAGCACGACGGCGAGGTCGTTGATGTTAGTAACACAGGTAAACTCGTAACGGTTACAATCAAAACAACCCGCCCGATGGGGCAGGCTGATAAGCTGTGCCTAACTACAGATCATGAGGTACTTACAGAGTACGGCTGGAGGCTTTATGCAGATATTCCGATAGGTACGCGTGCGTACAGTAGAGAGCTCGAAACAGGAAACATCTCTTTAGAGCCTGTTGAGGCCATTCCTGTGTATCTGCACGCCGGAAAAATGTATAGCTTGTCCACCAGTAGCGTGGATATGTGTGTGACACTCAACCACAAACTAGTAGCTAACCGACGCAAGGGCTGGCTTGGCAAAAAGTTCAACGGAAAGTACGAGCTCATTCCTGCTGAAAAACTCGTGGGAAAAAATTACAAGCTTGTTTTAAACGGCAGCCCTATAGCGGGCATTAAGATAGACAGCATTACTTTGCCGGGGGCGGAATACACCAACGGCTCTAAGGGAGTGCGCACATCTCCGAGTATGACACTTCCGGCCGAAGCGTATTTTGCCCTAGTAGGGCTCTTCGTCTCGGAGGGTAACTTGGTAAATGATGTCAAATCCGGTTCATTTGGTATAGATATAGCTCAGAGTAAGTACAGCTGCGTGCAGAAAATTACAGAGTTATTTGACAAACATGCCATGCATTACATCCGTGGGCCACACGGCTTTCGTATATATAGTAAAGCTTTATACACACATTTTAAACAGTTTGGCTCAGGCTTTAAATCCAAGCAGCTACCAGACTTTCTTTTTAAGTATGACCACAGCCATTTGCAGACTATTTTTGACTGGGCTATGCTGGGTGACGGGCATGTCGGCAAGACATGTATGTTCTACTTTACGTCGTCTGAGCTGCTACGGGACAGCTTTCAAAGGCTTGTGGTGCACTTAGGTAAGAGCTCAACATATACGCCACGCGGATATGTAGGCAAAGAATTTACTATTTGCGGTAAAGCTACCAAGCAGACGGCCGTTAACTACGCGATTTCTATTTATTGCTCTAAGTTTTATCCAGAGATCAACCATAGCCATACAAGGTCCCAAAAAGCTCAACATGAGGCTCTTATAGATTATGCCGGTCCTGTTTTTTGTCTGACTTTGCCAAAGCATCATACATTTTATGTTCGACGCAACGGCAAGGCGCATTGGACGGGTAATTCCAACGCTTACGGAGCTAAGGGTGTGGTACGCATCATTCCTAACACTGAGATGCCTCAGGGCGAGGATGGCAAGCCTGTGGATGTTATTCTAAACTCGATGAGCGTTACCTCCCGTGTGGCTCCAGGGCTTATCAACAGCCTGGCCCTTGGTAAGGTAGCTCAGAAGCTGGGGCACCCGCTGAACATGAACCAGTTCACAGAGGGCTCCTCGGTAGAAAAGGTTATTGCCGAGCTGGACAAGCACGGCATCAGCGACACGGAAAAGCTATATGACCCACAGTCAGGCAAGCATATCGACGTCATGGTCGGCCCCGCGTACTATACTAGGCTCCACCACATCGCCGAGGATAAAATTTCCTCGCGCTCGGCGGCCACTACGTATGACATTAACCAGCAACCGTCCAAGTCTGGCACTGACGAGAAAAGTAAGCGTCTAGGAAACCTGGCTACCACGGTGGCCCTATCCAACGACGCCAAGGCCGTTCTCAGAGATATCGCTACCATTCGTGCCACGAAGAACGACGAGTACTGGACTGCTCTGAAGTTGGGTTACCCTACACCTCCACCCAAGGTACCATTCATCTTTAACAAGTTCGTCGGTCACCTCAAGGGAGCAGGTGTTAACATGGTACAGGACGGCAACCTGTTCAATATCTTTCCACAAACAGACAAGGACATCACTGCAATGTCTGCCGGTCCTATTAAGAAGCCGCTGACCTACAAGCTGAAGAAAGACGACCTCATTGCCGAGGACGGTGGGCTGTTTGATGCGTCTACGACAGGTATCTATGGAGACAACTACAACCATATCGACCTGGCAGTACCGATGCCGAACCCCATCTCCGAAGATTACATTCGCAAGATGCTCAAGCTGACCAAGGTTAAGTTTGAGGAGAAGCTTGCCTCCGGTGAGCTGGAGAAGGAACTCCGCGGTATGGACATCGACCAGAAGCTAGAGGAGACCAAAGGCTTCATCAAGAAGGGCAACAAGTCCGGACGCGATGACGCGCTTAAGGTGCACGCCTTTCTAAAGATGCTAAAGGAGCATAAAATAGCAATATCGGACCTGCTCCTCACCAAGGTGCCGGTCATACCTGCGCAGTTCCGTCCCATTCTGGTTCAAGGCGACCAGGTCATGTCGGCGGACATCAACGAGCTGTATAAAGATCTAATGTTAGTAAACGGCTCGCTGCGTGAAAACAAAGGTGAGGATATCTCTCCCGAGCACGAGGCGCAGGCCAAGAAGAAACTATACGAAGGCATCAAAGCTGTTTACGGACTAGGTGACCCAGTGTCGGTTAAGAGCAAGGAGAAGGGCTTCAAGGGACTACTAGCTAGCGCCCTCGGTCTCCGCGGCGGAAGCGCCAAGGAATCCATGTTCCAGGCCAAGGTAGTTAACAAGCCAATCGATCTTGTTGGTCGTGGTGTTCTTGTGCCAGACGCTAACCTAGCTCTCAACGAGGCAAGCATACCACAGAACATTGCATGGAATATCTTTTCACCATTCATCATACGTCGCCTGGTTAGACAGGGTATACCGGCAATCAAGGCTAGAGAATATGTAGAGAAACGCCACGAACTCGCAGCAGCTGCCCTCGAGCAGGAACGGCTCGACCGCCCAGGAATTATTACGCGCGATCCCCAGCTGAGTAAGTACAACTTCCAGGGATTCTACCTAAAACCCAACATCGACCCGAAGGACTTCTCGTTGAAGATGAATCCGCTGGTCTTTAAGGGTTATGGAGCTGACTCCGACGGTGACCAGCTAAACATTCAACTACCAGCTTCCGACGAAGCCAAGGAAGAGATCAAGGAGAAGCTGCTGCCTGAGAAGAACCTAATCTACCATAGAAACTTCACGCCGATCTTCACACCATCCAACGAGTCTGCCACAGGACTGTTCCAGTCTAGCTTCGAGGATAAGAAGAACAAGGCAGTGAAGTATTCCAGTGAGCAGGAAGTAGTTAGAGACTTTTTCCTTGGCAAACTTGATATTGGTGATAGAGTGGAGATCAAATAATAAACTTTATCCCAGAGGAAATAACTGTTATGCTTGATCAAAACGTATGGAAAACTTTAACTTTGCAGGAAAAAGCTGCAGAGCTATCCGGTATACTGGATACACTCCTAGAGATAGAGAGTGGAAATAACCCATTGCAACACACAAGAGAACAAGGAAAGCTAGTAAACATCAAAAAAGAGCTTAAGCAGCGTGTGGAAGAAATCATTCATTTAGAAAACGGAGAGAACCAATGAAAATAGCAGAACTCATAGAGAATTACGATAGCATTGTCAAGAGGGCCTTCATACCCAACCCGCAAGTCCAGCAAGACCCATCTCAAGGCGCAGCACCTCAAGGCGGAGCGCCTGGTGATCAGCCACCTCAGGGTGGTGCTCCAGGTGGAGAAAATCCACTGATGGCCCAAATCGAACAAGCTGTTCAGCAGATGCCTCCAGAGGCACAGCAACAGATTATGCCTGCTCTCCAGCAGATCATGCAGCTTCCTCCGGAACAACAACAGCCGCAGCTCGAGCAGATTGCCCAGCAGCTAGGTATTGGTGGGGACGACCCAGCGGCCCAGGGTGGAGACCCAGCCCAGCAAGGAAGCGATCCTAGCGCGCCTCCTCAGGAGGCGACTGACGGCAACGTCAACGCTGAGAATCAGTTAGATAATACGCAAGTCACGCTAACTGTTAGGGAGTTGTTGGACCTAATCTCTAAAGGGTCAGCGTCTGCTTCTTTAATGAAGGTTAAGCAAATGGCCCACCAGCATAACGCCAAGATGCAGCAACTGCAGAATAAGCAGAAAATGGACGAGGCTGCCGCGCAGCAACAGCAACAGGCACAGGAGCAAGGCATGATGAGTGGCGGCATATATCCGCAGGCGATGTCCGATGGTAAGCCTCCCGCGACAGCGCAACCTTCCATGTAAGAATAACAGGTATGTCTGCTCTTCCACGTGATCCGTCAGATGTTACTGTAAATTATGGAACCAAATAATATGGAAAAGCCATGGCTTGAAAAGCTAGCTGCGTATTTGGACTCCTTCAATCCGAAGGATGCCAACTATGATTACGTATGCTACATCAAGGACAAGCTTGCAGAGGGTGAGGAAGTAGCGCAAAACGCCGACACCACTCTTGATGACGCAGATATCACTACCTCCAACACCGAGGGAGACGAAGGCAACGAAAACTACGAGGGAAAGTTGATGGACAACTCCTTCAAGGATCTCGCGCGCATGAACCAGGAAGACGAGGCAGAGGAACAGGCTAAGATTGACGGGCCCTTCTCCTCGGCAAGTACAACGACTAAAGTAACCGGTCCACAGCAAGCTCAGAAGAAAGCCAGCCTTTACGACGTATTGGTGGGCAACTTGAACAAAACAAAATGGCAGAGGTAACAACGGTCGGTAAGATTCTTCTAAAGTTTTTTACACCCGCTAATCTACATAAGATAATCGACGAGCAGGTCCTGGACAAGAAAGGCCTGGCGAAGATCTTTGAGGAGCTGGCAAAAACATCTCCAGAGGAATACAACAGAGTAGTTTCCGATCTCACACGCCTCGGCTTCGAGGTTGCTACCCGTCAGGGTACATCTATTAGTTTAAAGGATCTTATCTCTCCTATCGACAAGAACAAGATCTACAAGGAGTTCGAGGACTACAAAGACACGGTCGAGGCCTCCAAGGATGCGCGCAACGTTAAGAATCAGAAGATCTTTGATAAGTATAACGGGCTGATGTCTAAGCTGGATAAGGACCTTCTCTCTGAGGGGTTGAAGACAAACAAGTCGCTAGCCAAGATTATTCTAGCTGGCTCGCGCGGTTCTCCAGCGCAGTACCGTTCCACTATAGCAACTCAGGGTATAGTCGTCGACGCAGATGGCTCGCCCCGCATGGACATTCCTATTAAGAGCTCCTTCGCAGAAGGGCTATCTCTTCCAGAGTATCTGGTAACCTCCTTCGGTACTCGTGCTGGTGAGGTTGTTAAGAAGATCGGTGTTGCCGACGGCGGCTACGCCTCCAAGCAGTTTTCTAGAGCGCTAATGAATTTGAAGGTAGAGGAGCATGACTGTGGTACCGACCGCGGCATAGCATACTCTACAGACGACAAGGACTCCGTTGGGTGCTTCCTGGCGAAAGCTATAGGTAAACACAATAAAAACAACGAAGTAACAGCTGCTTTACTAAAAGAGCTGAAAGATGCCGGGCACAAAACAGTATTGGTCCGTTCTCCTATGACCTGTGAGTCTGCTAAGCATAAGCACTTCGGTGCCGTGTGCCAGCTATGCGTAGGTAGAAGAGAGAAGGGATTGGCTGCTATGGACAGCTATATTGGCCTCGTCGCAGGTACCGCTGTTGCGGAGCCCCTCACCGAGTACGCCATGAAGATGAGACACGGCGGAGGTGCAGCTACATCGCTGGGCGGTGTGTCTGGTTTCAAGATGATTAACCAGCTCTCTAACATTCCAAAGACATTTCTTGGTAGAGCTCCTCTAGCTCATAAGGATGGTATTGTGCACCAGGTGCAACCATCTGCCGCAGGCGGTCACTTTATTCACGTAGGTGATGAAGAATACTATGTTGGTGTTGGCCAAGAACCTACGGTCCGTGAAGGCGAGACCGTCGAGGAAGGACAGGAGCTAAGCACAGGGCTCGTCGATCCGAGTGAAGTAGTCTCTCATCGTGGTATAGGTGAGGGTAGAAAGTACTACATGGAGGCGATGAAGAAAGCCTTCGACGACGGTAACCTGTTTGTCAATAGACGTAACTTCGAGCTCATCGCCCGCTCGGCTATCGACCACGTTAAAATCACAGACCCTAATGGCCTAGGTGACTATCTGCCAGACCAGATCGTTTCCTACTCTGCTTTAGAAAAAGGATATGAGCCGCGCAAAGACTCCAAGGAGATGCGCCCGGATAGGGCCTATGGCAAATTTATCGAGCGCCCGGTATTGCACTACACTATAGGAACAAGAGTAAACTCTAGTATAATCAAGCATCTAGCCGAGCATAAGGTGGACTCCATTCTCGTAAACGACGAGAAACCCAACTTCGAGCCACACATGGTTCGCTTGCTCGACGTTCCCGAGCATACCGAGGATTTCATGCATGTGCTTAACTCTACTAACTTGGCGAAGAGATTCGTCAACATTGTTAACAAGGGCGGGCACTCCGACCTCAAGGGACCGAGTCCTGTCCCAGGACTGGCATTCGGAGTCGGCTTCGGCCTCAAGGACTAAGCAAACATTGACGCAACCTCCAGAACATATTATCATTTAACTATGCGCACAGTAAACGTAAAATCATCTGTAACAACTATTGCTGAAAAAGTAGACAAGACTACTCGTAAGTGGATTTTGATCCAAAACGACTCTGACGTAGATATGTTTCTTTGCTTTGACGGCAGCACCACCACTTTAACCGCCAACAATGGGTTTAGACTTAAGGCCGGTGTGGCCCTCGAACTTCGCAGCACCGAGGATACAGAAGAGGGCAATAACGCCATCTTGGGTATTCATGGCAGCACTGGCGATAAAGTAGTCCGCATCCAGGAAGGTGCTTAAGCTGTTCTTCTTGCAAAAAGCAAGAGGAACCGGTAAACTTGTATTAAACTAATTTTCAGCCATGGCAAAATATAATTCCACAAAACGTGCTAACGACGACTCCATTGAAGGAGCTTTTTTCCAGCTAGCGTATGATCGCCTGCAGGACTCCTTGAAAAATCTTCTGCCATTTCTAATTGGCTTCGAGCTAGTTAAGAAAAGCGAGGATAACACCAAGGGCCTTGGAGTATTCGGTTTTCGCTCCAGCACGGGACAGATTCTATATGTGCCTGCCTTCTTCATTGGTGGTAAGGTAAAACCTCTGGACTTGCTCTACAGTAAGAACACGGAGCAGTTCTTTCCGCTGACCGAAGACTTTGCTGAGATGTTCCTAAAGGACGACATGCTTGGCGCTGGACAGCCCTCTACCGAGGACCGTACGCACATCATGCGTGAGCTACCACAGGGAGACTATCGCCAAATGACTGTACCTCCCCGCACGGGCAAGTACACAATGGCTTCAGTTATAGATTATGTTGAAGAATCGGATGACAAGACAAAGACAGCATTCGCGGACCTGCTTGAGAAGGACGCTTCATTTTGTGAGGCAGTCATCAAGATGTATCCGCTGGAGAAGATAGCAAAAGCTATCAAGCTCGACGACGGTAAGAAATACCGTAAAGGTGGCGACGTCGACGTCGTCTATCCGAAGGACAAGGAGAAAGCTAAGAAGCTTCCTGACCCTAAGAAAACAGATTTACTAACCAAGGGCTACGCTATCGTAGACAAACGCCCGGAGGACAAGAAGTCCACGTTTGGAGAAGTGACCTTCATGAACAAGTTCACAAACCCGACTGAGTCCGGCTTCTACTCCTATGTAACCACGGTCGGCGGCCTACGCTACGGTCTTGTTCTGGTGCGCCCTGAGCAGCTACAGCAGAACTTCGCCACAGATGACAGCCTTGTCATCGACCTCGACTCTGGTTCGAAGGGCACGGCTTATCTGAAAGACGCCACTAAGGTGTTCGTCAAAGATCAGATCAAGGTGCGCGACTATAGCGAAGTGCATAAGATGATGGTTGAGCCTGCTGAAGGAAAGCCCGGCTACGACAACGTCTATGTTCTTATTAACGAAGAACTTAAGGCTACACAGGCATTTCGCATCACAGCCAACTTTAAGGATGAAAATGGCGTACGGCGTATCGCTGTTGAGCCATACACATCTCACGACTATTCATGTGACGCTCTATGTCACGGCGGAGACCGCCCAGGAAGCGCACATTCTTTACCGCGCGGTAACTTCTACAACCATCCTAAGAAACTAAAAGACATTATGATGGTTATGACCAAGCGTGTTGGTGGGCGGTTGGAACATAAAGATGAATTTCTCTATGTGCCGGCTGGCTACAAACTGCTGAAGGTTACATTCGGTCCAGGCACAGATGAGCTAACTGGAAGTTCTTCCGAGGATTTTAGTAAACGGCGTAAAGAGGCCAAGGAGCACTATCAAAAAGGCGAACCAGGCCCTGTGTACGCGGTCCATAATGTGCTGACTGCCAAGAGCATTTTCCCAATGTCTCTCAAGACTAACGGTAGCGACTACTTTGTAAACATTGCAGGCGCTAAGAAGAAATACGAAAGCCCTGTCGAGGCCAAGATCGCCATGACTATGGAATATGGGCTTGATGAGAAGCTTGGTTCTGACCTGGTCGACCGCCTTGCCACTGGTAAGAGCGTCGAAGGTTACATCAAGATGGCTTATCTCGGAGACACATATCCACAGCCATTTGAAGAGCAAGCCACCGTCAACGAACTAGGCCAACCTACCTACAGTGGCGTCGGCCAAGAGAACATGCTTCCGCCTGATGGCGCCTATGCTGGTAACCCAACTCAGATGGGTCTCGGTACAATGCCAGAGATCAAAGGCATCGATCCAAAGTATGTCAGCCAAGCCGTTTCGATGGCCCAGAGCGGACAGAAAGAGATCTTTGACACGCATATGATCTCGACGCTTGCCAAGTATGTATCTGTTTCGGACAAGGTGACAGAGTACCTGCCATCCATGATCGAAGCTATGGACCGCCTCGGCCGCATTCTATTCCTCTTGCACTGGGAAACAGACAAGTTCAAAGAAATGTATGGTAGAAGCGACCTTCCAGAACTGGTCGAGCTTGTTACCAGCGTATTCAAAAACATCGGGGACCTGGTCATCTTCCTCAAACGTCGTTCACCGGAGCTTTCCATTAACATGTCTGACGAAGATGCGATGACAGTTTAATGAACTGTACGCATTCATGTACAAGGCTGCAATTACCAGAGAAGACTTAGATAGAATGATCGCCCTCAAGGCATTGAGGGAAAACATCTATTTGTCGCAGCCAGGTAAATACAGCGCGTTGGACTTTATGGACGATATGCCGGGGCGAGCCCGGACGATAGCCCCTTTTTTTAACGATGTGCTACCGTCGAGGGCGATAATCTCCAGTGACGCCGACGACCGCAAGGAGCAGATACGTGTTGCCCTAGAGCGTATCAAGGCTACGAGAAGCTCAAAATCCGAACTTGGTAAGCAGATGCTCGGTAACGCCGCCTCCATGGGGCTGACAGGCCTACCTGTAGGTTTCCTTTTAGCTGCGGGTATAAGGCTAATGGGCTTCCGCTCCCCTCGCATAACAAACGCTACCGGCAAGAAAGTCTGGCGCTCCCCCGTTGCTCCTGTGCAGACTGCCAAGAGGCTGTTAAAGGGTAAGAATCGCGCCGCTGCCTTCACACGCTGGGCAGGCAGAGAGGCGTTGATTGGTGGCGGAATAGGCGCCGCAACAGGGGTGGCCTACCCGTTGATTACACACGGGGCTAACCTTTCAGACGCACGCCTCGACGAAGCGGCCGCCATATTACAAAAGCATCCCTACCTCACCTCGTTGCCTGTGCAGGACATGCTTTCCTCTATAGCCGACAAACGAGTGGAGAAGAGCCAGCTCTCTTCTCGCGCCGGAGGCGCTATGACCGGCGGGCTGCTAGGTGCTGCTACTGGCGCCGTCGGAGCCTATACACCAGCCACGCTCGGTCTACTGGGGCAGTTGTTGGCAAAACCATTTACAAAAAAACCGCTAAACTTCAATAACTTACGGCGAGCTGGCCGCCAGGCGCCTGCTCTCGCCGGGATGATGGGTGGTGGTGGTGCGCTAATGGGTGCGCTAACTCCTAATGACCCTCTTGGTATGGGATAACTTTTATGGCGCAGCCTCTCTTCAATTTGAAACCGAAAACGATCAGCCTCAATCCAGTGGGGTCTTTTTATAACTTCCCCAATTGGCGCTTCTTGCTGTTTCGCGAACCTAGCAAAGCCGGGCTGGAGTACTGCCGTCGCAACCTGGTCAGTGGCGCAGGAGCACTTAAGCGCTACCTTGTGCGCCTAACAAAGGACGACTTGGAAAAGCTAGAGAAGCTCAAGAAGGATAATAACCCGCCTGTTCATCTGGTGCATGAGTCTTCAGTAGCGTTCAGCTTTTCTGATGACATGCTGCAGATCATAAACAGGCTTAACTTCAAACAAAAAGAGTTGCTGTACAAACTCTTTCAGAAGAAGCTCGCTGCTGCGGATACACGTAAGATATTCTGCGAGGTCCACAAGGATAATAAGATTCGATACTGGAACCCCAAGCATATCGATGACATCTCCGACTCAGAGCTCCGCCGTTTACTGCACCATTGCACACACGTGAGGTACGATAGAGATGTGGAGTTCGCGCTAAATTTTCATAGTTCTAAAGAGCATGAACGTATGTTCAAGTACATAGGCTACTGTATCTTTGCAGGCATCAGCGACGCCGAACTGGCTAAGCGCTTCAAGTTTAAGCTTGGGCAGATTCGCACGCTCCGCACACTATTCTTTGACTTCACGCACGCACCTACCGACCCTGTAGCCCGTGCGGCTTATTTTACACAACTATCTGATAACAACCAGATTAGCGACGAAGACAGACGCTTTTACAAGCTTATCTCCGAGCTAGGCGAGCTCGGCTTAAAGGCCTTCTCTAGCTTAAATTCTCTAACATCTGATGAGAAGTACAAGGTGGAGGAGTTCTTGGCGAGCTCCATGTTGGACAACGTGATGTCCCTTAACTTTGCCGTAACGGATATGAAAGATGCTGTAGCGTACAATAGCGTTATCAATAACCTCGCCACCTTCCACATTAAGAAGGAGGAGGCAGCGTACTTCAGATCTAAGGTTAGAAACCTAGACGCGGCTACAAATCGTATCATCAACTCTGGTACCGAGAAGAGTAGCGACCTAACCATCGAGGACGAGCAGGCTTTTGCCCTAATCTCCAAGCTGGCCCTAAAGGAGAACCCAGTACCGCAATATCGTACGATTAGCGCCCTGGAGGAGTAATTTAATTGACGTAACCGGGTCGTTATGCGAAGATTATATTAAAATTTGGCCAGATTGGCAGGCAACTTATCAAAACTATGGAAGAACCGAATATCTTAATAAAACAGGCGTTAAATGAGGCTGTCAACATCGTCAACTCTGGCGGGACACCCACAGACGCCCTGAGTAAGGTTGCAGCGTCTTATGACCTGAACCCCAACTACATTCACCGCGTTGGTGAGGCCCTTAACGTGGCTCTACACTATAACCACTTCAAGACTGCAGAGGATCGTTCCAGTGACTTTCCTATCGCCGATATCGAGAAGGTGGCCAAGGACAGCTTCACCTCTAACGAGAAGACAGCTTCCGAGTATATTTCCGAGCACTTCTCCGATGGAGTGACTAACGACCCAGTTTTTAACTTCCGCAGAATGCAGTCGAACCCTGTCTACAAACAGGCTTATCTGCAGATCGCCGGAGCAACAGAGACGAACGACTCCTACGCTACCTCGCTTGGTGGACTCTTCGACAAGACAGCCAAGTATATCAGCCGCCTAGAGCGCGATCTGGACGTGGCTCAGACAAAGCAGGCTTCTGCTGAGTTCGAGTTTAACTCGGTCTTTTCTAAGCTGGCAGACCACTTCCGCAGAGACGAAGGGTACCGCACACCATTTCATGAGCTTGAGTCGCAGGCTTTTTCCAAGCATGGAGAACAAGCCGTACCTTATCTAGACCTGCTCTATAAGACCGCAGGGCTCGAGGAAGAGCGCGGTCATCGTGACGCCGGCTATATTATGTTTGAGCCGAGCGTCGAGCTTGGAATGTTCGATCATTTCATGAAAGCCGCTGCGGCATACATCGAGAACAACACACTAGCTAAAGAAGCCAGCGAGTCGTTGGATTTTGAAAGAGCCTACGTGCAGGACATCCGTCACGCTGTAGGCGCTTTGCGTAAAGAAGCAGGGCAACCAATGATGCCGCCTGTAGCAACACCAACACCAACACCACCGCCTGTGGTGCCTCCGGTGCAGCCAGGACAATCTGTTCAGCAAGTTATTCCACCTCCAATTCGCCCAGCGGGCCCTGGATTTCCACTTCCGACTCCCTCCCCTGCCCCCGGACCGAGCCAGATGACACCAGATGACCTGATGGAGCAGCATGGTTTAAACCCACTTACGATGCAGCAGGCTCCTGGTAGAATGGTGATGGCTGAGGAGAACGACCCAGTCGTTGCGGAGATTAAAAAAAAAGCAGAGCTAGCTAAGAAAGGGTTTATAACCGAGACTCTAGACACTCTGGGGCACGGGTTGGACAGCTTTCTATCTGGCCATGCTGACACAACACTTAAGAACCACTTTGGTACAAGCGTCGGAGATAACACCGCGCAGGGCAAAGTAAATAACACATTAGATAATATGGAACGTAAGCTCATTCTACAGGAATTGCTTCTAACGGACCCCATCTTGTCTAAGATTAACCCAGCCAAGGTAGCCAGAGCGTACGAGCAATTGCTACGGCTTGCTCCGCAGCTCTCCAAGGAAAAGGAAATCGTACGCGCTGAGCTTCGCGGTATGGTAGCCTCTCAGGCTCTAAGTAAGTACGACGCCGACTTGATGACAAAGCTAGATACCGACATGATGAAGAATCGCATCGGTTCACAGGCCTTCATGTCCGGCAAGACAGATACATTTAAAATTTAATCAAGATGCGCGCTATTCTCAAAATAAACAGACAGATTGTAAACGACGTATGGCGTATCCTCTTTACAGCGGATACTACTAAGCTTTCGGAAACAGACAAAGAGTTGATGCGTAAGTTTGGCGAACCGGAGATTAACGTAGGAGGAACATTCCTGGACAGTACCGCCAACGAGTATTCTTTACCTGATAAATACATCAAGGTAATCTCCGGCCTGCCCTACACACAGGAGTTCGACTCTACTTCCACTCCATTTGACACAAACACACAGACCAAGGCAGAAGCATTTCAGTCGAGCTTTATCTCTAAGTACACGGACGCCTTCACTGCTTTGCGGGAGAACGCGGACACCTTCACCGGCGAATCAATCGTAAACATCTAATGACCCAGCAAGAGTATAGCGAAGCTTTTTTACGTGGCGCTGATAAGCGTGCAGAAGAGCTTGGGCTTACAAAGCAGTCTTTTTTGATGCCAATAGCAACCAGCATAGGTTCTTTTGCTCTAGCCTCGCTGCTTCGGCGCCAAGCCACGCAAGCCGCCATGGGCTGGGCAGGTAAGAAAGGCACAGGTGCTTTGGCGAACGGCATACTTGGTGCCGGGCGAGTTGGCGCACGCATTGCCGCCAAGGATACGATGGGGTTGGGTACACAGGCCTTAGACATGGCTGGAGCTATCCCTATACAGGCAGGATTAGAGAGAGTAACTGGACAGTAACACACATCAATTTACAATGAACAAGCAAAGCATCAAGGGATTCATAAAAGCAGCAGCTGCTGCAGGGCTAACCAGACAAGAAGCAACAGAGTTGTTCAAGGCAGCAATGGCTAGCGACCAAGCAATCAGCCCTATCGACATGGCTCATATTCGGGCAGCGCTGCGAGACCAAGGCTCTGACCCAGCGTATGGATCTAACTCACAAGAAGACACCACGCGGTACCGCGCAGATCTTCTGCAACGTAGAGACGAGTCGTTGGATAAGATTCCAGAGCTCGAAGGTATTCTTGCAGGGTTGGGAGCTGGAACTAAAGGCGCCCTTATTGGTGGAGGTGCCGGGGCGGCATCAGGGTATGTATTAAAGCACACACCTTTGTTGAATATCCACCCTAAGTTTAAGACACACCTTCCTACTGGTATGGGTGTCAGCGCTGCTGTGCTCGCAGGTATTCTATCTTCTCTACCTGCAGCTAAGAAGGACTACGAGCGCACGCGTTCGATCAAAAAGCTCAACTCACCTCAAAATATGGGCGATCTGCTGCAGGGCAATCGTGTCGAGCAGGAAATGCTTTACTCTTAATTTTTATGCCAGATGACAACAACTTTTCCAGAGATATTTCAAGTGTGGACGGTAGCAATCCGTCAGAGCTGTATAAGTCGGTTGCCCCGATGGTTGACGGCGCAGAGTTCCACGGCCTGAAGGGCTATGACCGTGAGAAGATTGACAGGCTTAAAGAGCAGCTCCAAAAGGGTATGGTCGGTCTTGAGTACCTAACCGGTCTTAAGAAAAACAAGGCAGAGACTTTTTACGATGCGCATCCTGTTCAAGCTGTAGCTACAGATGCGGCGAAATATGCCCCTATTGCAGGCCTCGGGCTGTCTGCTGCTATGTTGGCCAAGGATCATTTGACAGTGCGTAGCCAGCGTAAGAAAGATCAAGCAGCTATTCCTAGCATCTCCGACGACCCCAAGGGAGGCGGGCGTAAAGCTTACGACGCGGAAATTGGTGGAGAAGACCGGCAGGCAAAACGCTTCTTTGGTTCTGGTTATGGTGACCCTTCTACAGAAGACGCAGCTATTCGTAGGCGTATTGAGCACTTGGATACACTGACGAGTAAGTCAGATCCGTCTGCTCCAAAGATTTCTGATAAGTACAATGCTGCCAGCGCCGTTACCAAAGAGCATCAGGGCGCTATTGATGGGTTGAAAAGGCTTGAACAAGAAGCATCGGCAGCCGGCCATGGGTTTGACTCAAAGACACATAAGCTCAAGGTAGATCTAGCTACCGGTCGGCGCACAGCCGCCGAAGAAGCACGCATAAAGGCAATTAAATCGGTCATGTCTGACATGAATGACTTGCCCGCCGCCCGCACCATTGAAAAGATGCAGGGTATGCATAAGGTGCTAAGAACCAATGGGGGTCTTGATAAGGGCAAGCTTCTTGGCGAAGACTTGCAGTTGAGCACTTGGCTGCCGGAGTGGTTTAAGAAATATTTTTTGCCAGGCTATCGGACTAGCCGTTTGGCAGGTATGGCCTCCGGAGCACTGCTAGAAACTGACTCAAAGAATTTTGATAAACACACATCGCGCAACATGCTTGCTGATGTTGGTGGGCTGGATCCTAAAAATACGAATTTAGCCTCTGTTGAAGGACGTAAACTTGAAGCTCTTGATAGAGGGGTCATTGACCCGCTGTCTCGTTCAGCTGAGCGCGGCGGGTTAAGCACAGGCTCCAGAGTACTGAACAGACTTAAGTTTCCCGTCGCTATGGGTGCTGGCGTTGCAGCAGGCGGCATAGGGCTGCATCATTTGCTCAAAGCCCTACAGAGCCAAATGTATGGTAAGGACCAGATGAATGAGTGGAAGCGTAACTTGCTTAAATCTCGCTCTCAGTTCGAGGAAGCCGAGAAAGTACAATAATTGTGATTAAGTTCAGCTCGACAGACGATCTCGCATTAAACGAAGAGCCTATAAAGCTTGCTACGGATTTGCGTGATTTGCAGAAGAAGACAAGCATGTCTGACGAGTTGCGCTTTGAGAAAACAGCCGGCCAGACAGACATACATGCCATCGCGCTTGCTGCCTATGAGGGAACAGGCCAAAACCGAAACGGCGACCTATTCAAGGAAGCTGAGTGCTTGGAGCACTATAAAACCTTTGTTAACTCTGGTAAGAAAAGCGCTGCTGGTAAGTATGATGGCCGTGCACTGAATCGTCACCACAAGAATAAGCCCACAGACCCTAAGTACGGAAACATCAAGGCCGCGGCCTACAACAAAAAGATGAAGCGTATTGAGCTCATCGTAGGCCTGGACAATGATAAGTGCGCTGAGGAGATTCAGAAGATCGCCGAGGGTAAGCAGATTAACGTAAGCATGGCTGCCAAGGTAGCTTACGATGTTTGCACCTGGTGTAAGCACAAAGCTTATGATGACAAGACTCGCTGCGAGCACGTTCCCAGCGAACTCGGAGAGATCAACAAGGTAGGTGAGATGTGCGGTATGGATAACATCAAGCCGCGCTGGTTCGAGTTGTCTATTGTAGGGCGTCCTGCAGACCGCGTAGGCATGTCTCTAAAGATGGCATCCGCATACGTGCCCAAGCTTGGATCTGACTATATGCAGATCTATACCGGCTTCGTACCTCCAGCCGATGAGCTTCTAACAATTTCTAAACAAGCCTCCTTTAAACGGAGTCTTATACACAAGCTCGCCAAGCTGGAGAAACGTCTCGATGGTATTGCCAAGGGCATACATGAGACAAGCGAGGACAAGTACATTTCCGAGCACAAATCCAAGCTGAACCAGGCAGACGGCATACCCGCCGATGTCATGGACACTCTACGCAAGTACGAACCGTCCAAACTACTACGCGCGCTGGCGGACAAAGGCATCGTCTTCTCACCCGAGGACTTCATGAGCTATCTCTTTGGCGAGAAAGCCTCAACGCTAGGCAACCATACGAAACGTATGAAGGCTCGGCTGCCCAAGATTTTTAACGACATTGCTTCTGACGCAGGTTGCTGCGGAGAGTGTGTCAACAGTGAGAAATATGAGCCCTCAGGTATCGACATGTTGCCTAAGGCACTTAGATCTTTGATAGGTGGTCTGTTTGAAGGACACTCTCTGGAGGAACAACCCGTCCAAGGGCGTATCATGAAGATAACCATAATCAGAAAAGCCCCAGGTAAACTCAAGGCATCTGACTCGGAGGAAATCTCCAAGGAAGCTGCTGTAGTTGAACTGGCGGAGGAGTACGCGAAATATAAAATCGCGGCTTTACAATACATGGAAGATCATGGGAAACTTACAAATGAAGTCATGCTCAATGCTTTGCTTCAAAATAGGTAAAAAATCTGGTTGAAAAAAAGCTCCAGTAAGGCTATCATAAAACAACAATAACATAAAACAATGAACGACAATTTCACTAATGGTTTCATCAAGGCTGCACAGGCAAACGGTCTTTCTGACGAACAGATTCAATATTTGCTAAAAAAGGCAGCTGACCCAGCCGCTATGGCTGCTATGGCCGCAGGCGCTCCTCCGCAAGAAGACCCGAACGCTCTCCCGCAGGGCGCAGGTCTTGAAGAAGCAGCCGCAGGCCCAGCAATGCCTCCTGAGGCAGCCGGTGCACAGCCAAACCCAGCCGAAGCCCTTGAAGGCCTTGGTGGTGGGGAAGAAGGCGGGCATGGTGATATCGATCAACTCTTAGCACAACTTTCTCCAGAGGAACTCGAGCAGCTTGCTTCCGAGCTAGCTGGTGATATTGGTGGAGCCCAAAGTGGCGCCCCTGAAGCCGAAGGACAAGAGGACCCAGAACTACATCAACTAGCTCAGGCTATTGCTGATCATTTGCAACAGAATCCGGACGCCTCGCTTCCCGCAGGCGAACCCGATGGTGATGAAGGCGCTGGAATGCCTCCAGAGGCAGCTGCCGGACTTCCACCAGAAGCAGCCGCAGGCGCAGAGCTTCCTCCAGAGGAAGACCCCGCAGCACAGCTTGCAGCAAAGACCAGTGCTTTGAATTATGTTAAATCCGCAGAATATGTGGAAGGATTTTTATCTCGTGCTGTTGAGCACGGTGTAAATGTTAAAGAAGCTGTTGATATGTACGACAACGCGTTGGTGACTACCATCAACACACTGTCAGACCCTTCTTACGTTGTCGACACAACACAGACTAAACAAGCGGCCTCTACAGAGGTCGACGAAAAGACAGCTGCTTACTTCGAGGGTGTCGTTGAGCGCGCTCGTGAGTATGGTCTCGACGACAAGACAGCTTTTGAGCTCGTTTATGAAGAGCTGGAGAAGAACGCAGCCGGCTTCGACGGGCTAGGAAAGGGCATGCAGCAAGTTTTGACTGGAGCACCAAAAGCTACAGTGAGTAGCGGGCGCTCGGTGCTACCCGCTAAGCGTCCAGCAGGGGCGAAGCCAAAGGCCTTTGCAGGCCCCTCGCCGACCTCTCAAACACTAAATGCTGCGCAGGATGTCCTCACTGCCCCAGCTGCCCCGGTTGTGCCTCCGACGGTTGCAGCTCCAAAGGTACGCAAGCCTCGCCAACCCCGCAAGCCGGATTCCCCGGCGGATACAGCGCTCAAATCGAAACTGCCCCCAGACGCAAAAGCTGCGGTTGAATCAGACCCCGGTCTCTGGGATCTTGTGAAGCAGAAACTCTCCGGTGGGTATGATGCTACGATGGGGTTCGGTAGTGAGCATCCAGGTGCCGCTTTTGGCATTGGCGCAGGAGCAGGCGCACTAGGAGCAGGTGCTCTTGCCATGGGGTTGAGTGGTGGACATGACCATCAACAAGCAGCATAATTTGTCCGTTAATTTTGTTTTATGAAACTTTGTAGCAGGTGCAACATGTTGAAAGCGACTCACGCCTTTTACAGAGCTGTTACTAAGGATGGGCTGCGCAGCTCTTGCAAGGACTGTAATACGGCTGACAATAAACGTTGGTATCATGGGCACAAAGAGGAGAGCTATTTGAGATCTTCTACTTGGCTTAAAGCCCACAAGGTTGAAATGCGCCCGTATCATCGCGATCGCAGCCGTGAGCGCCTACAGGCCGACGTCAAGCTTCGGTTGAATAATAACATCCGGTGCGCAGTGGCACGCGATCTACGGGCTAACGAACTTCGAAAAGGTGGGCGCAGCTGGGAAGGACTAGTTGGCTACACTGTAGAAGACCTAAGACGGCACTTAGAAAGTAAATTTGCTGATGGGATGACTTGGGAGAATTATGGCAAAGGTGGCTGGGTGGTGGACCATATCGAACCGCTTGGTTCATTCAGTTATAAAAGTCATGACGACACAGAGTTCAAACGCGGCTGGGCGCTAACCAATTTACGCCCACTGTGGGAGAAAGACAACTTGAGTAAGGTTGGAGAAGATATGAAAAAGTCAGTAAAAAGCCGCAAATTTACTTGCGCTCAGGACAAAAATCAACTAGTATAAAACAACAAACAACAAATAATATTATGGCACGTTTAAGCAAGCACGCAGAGGTTTTAAACCAACTGCATCAAATAGTTACCAAACAAGCTGCCGAAGAGGCCCAGAAGACTATCACCGGAGTTCCCGGAGAAGATACGAAACCGGAGTCTATTAAGGACGAGCACGAAACAACTAACAAGAACGCTGTAAAGCCTGAGAACAACCCACAAGGATATTCTCAGAAAGGTTCTGACGACGCTTCTGAACCCGTTGCGTCTCCTAAGACTGCTGCCGAACTCGGCGCAGAGATCATGGAGATTATCCGCAAGCAGGCCGAAGTCCAGGACTCCGTTACAGGCGTTCCAGGAAAAGATACCAACCCAGAGTCCATCAAAGACGAGAACGAGAAGGTTGACAAAAATGCTGTAAAGCCTGAGAAGCTCTCTCCTCAAGCCCACGAGCAGAAACCTTCCAGCGACAAGTCTAAGCCCGTTGCTTCTGCTAAGAAAGCTGAAGACAATGAAGTTCGTGACATGGCTGCTAAAGTTGCCTCTTATGAACTCGGCCGTCAGTTCTGCGCCGCTCTTCTAAAAGTTGCAGCAGAAACCGCTCCCTCTGAGTCTGAACTCATGAAAGAAGCTGGCCGTCGGGACTTTGATGTTCTGATCGCTGACGCAGCTGCTCGCCTTGAAAAAGGTGCAACCGCGGAACTTTCCGAAAAACAAGCTGAAGCAGCAGGCGCTGCTTACTTTGACAACCTTGTCAAACAGGCCGCTTATGAGCAAGCATATGCAGAGAATGAAGCCCTTCGGGACACGCTCGCTGAGTATGAAGCCGCTTCTGTTAAAGAGCAAAATGAGAAGCAGGCCGCTGAGAAGCTAGCTGCTGACAAAGAAGCTCAAGAGAAGCTTGCTGCTACGGTTGCCGCCGCGGTAATCGAACGTCTAAAGAATACTCCGCAGGAGTAATCAATCGTATGGAAGCCGAAGGTTTGGTAGGAGTTCAATCCTCTGTTGAACAAGAAGCTTTAAAGGCTATGGCTTTTCTTCCAGAAGAAGAAAAGCTTAAAGTCTTGGAGTACATAGATACATTAGCAACTTTGGATAAGATCAAAGCTCATGGAAAAGGCACACCTGGAAAAAATAGCTGAGTTTGTTAAGCTGTCTGTCGACGAGGTTCATGCCTTGGAAGCAAAAGTAGCTTCCCTAGAAGACAAGAACGCCTCGCTGACCAATGAGCTAGAGGAACGCTCCGACCGATTTAACGGAGCGCTCAAAAAGGCTGCTAATGCTCTGTACGACTCAGACTTTATCTGCGACACGTACGAGAAGAAACAATTTATCAAAAAGTCTAACGAGGACCCTGCTTATCTAGCTAAGGTCGTTGAGAAGATCTGCAAAGCGGCTGACGTAGTGAACGTCGGTCGTGTATCCCGTGTTAAGACGGCAGGCGCTACTGACGATCCCGTTATGCAGCGCGCGTTCGGATATGACAACAATTACAACCTACTCGATGAATAACTACGAACACTCATTTCTAACTGGAGCTATCAAGCAAGCAGCAGCCTACGGTCTCAGCCGTGGTGAAGCTGTTACGTTGATTAAAGCCTCCGCCGAAGACGGACCTTATAGCTTGCAGCAAGCCGCTAACGCAGCTGCTGACGAGATTAAACTCAAGGCAATGGTACATAACAGAAAGAACCACCCAGGCCACTACTGGATGAATCCTTTTGTTGAAGGACCACTTTCCGAGCTGGGCACACGCCTAAGTCGCCGAATGCATCAGGGTTCCTCTGGTAAAGGTGGATGGGTGGGCGGGCAGATACCTCTTGCCGCGCTCTTTGCGGATCATGACAGTAAGCGGGAAACCATCAAGAAGTTGCTAGCGGAGAAGCTGCAGTCTACAGAGACAGGCTTCAAAGGCACACAGCTACTTGGAGGCGCAGCACCTCAAGAGAAATAAAGCGCATCGCAGGAACATCCATAAACACACAAGCCAGTCTAAAGCAAAGATGGCTGCAGCAAAGCTAGGCAAAAAACATTCTGAGGAACACGCCGCTAAACGGGCAGCTGCTGTAACTATGTGGTGGAGACTTCAACCTTTTTATTGTGCGTGAAAAAATATTGTTGACGAATATGCTGATTTTCAATAATATAGGATTATACCTTTACACATATATTGCCATAGTGTCCTTGGACGGAGCGTGGAGTAGACAGTGAAGCAAAACAAAACAAGTAAGTAAACCAAACAAAACAAAAGGAAAACTAATATGATCAATTTTCGTTCTGGCCCAGCTCTTTCTCTCCATCAGACAAATGTCGTTGGGGCGGCAGTTTCTGGACAAGCAATCGAAGCGGGCATGGTAGTTCGTTACACAGACGCTGGCACAGTGCTCAAGGGCACCGCTGATCCGGACGCTGTAAACGAAATTCTAGGCTTCGCAATCAACGACCAGGCCGATGGAGACTCTATCGAATCTGGTAAAATCGGTGTATATCTTCTAGACGGTGCATCCGTCGTGGAGACGACCAACTTCTACGGAGACGCATCCACCTATGCAGTCGGCGCGCAAGTGTCCGCTCGTACAGACGGACTAATCGGTCTCAAAGGGACCAGCGACCGCGTAATCGGTCAAGTGGTAGGCGCCCGTGATCTTCCTGCAGCTGAGACAATCAGCGGCGTTAAGATCCAAGGCACTGCAACATTCGTGGCGATTAAACTTGCCGTATAATCTAGGAAACTAAACTAATACTATGGAAAAAATCGCTGATCTTAAAGTATTCAACGACACATTCGTTGAAATGGTGAAGTCCGGTAACGAGAAACAGGCAGCTGTTTCCGCCCAGAGCTTCACACGTAACAAACTTCGTGAAGAAAGCTTCGCGGAGAAAATTCTAACCCCGATCGACATCTCTAACGACGACCTCGACAAGAGTGAAGATCCTGAGTTGCTGGTTAAGTGGAATGACCGCGAACCTGATACCGCACCTGCTGTAACTATCCCGCTAGGGGTGGTGCCTGATGCTGTGCAGTTCGGGGGCACTCGCTACCCGTCGTATTTCACACGTATCGTATCACCGAAGTTCAACAAGGACATCGACTACCTACGTGGCTATGACTACGACATTCGTGCAATCATGCTCGAAATCAGCACCAAGGACATCGCAACTGAACTGGACACCCGGTTCCTGGAGCGTATCAACAGTGTGATCGGAACAGTCAACACAGCTAACCCGCTTAACAAGCTAGGTCTCCCGCAGAACGTTACCATCTCTGGTGGTATCACACGTGAAAACGTGGCGGAAGCCTTCAAAGTCATCAAACGTCTGCGCGTGCCATTTGGCCCTGCACAGCCCGATGGTGGCGAAAGCAAAGGCGTGATGCTGATGAACACAGTAACCGCGGACGACTTCGTTAAAATGAGCCGTTCTGAGGTTGGTGGCGATCTCGCGCAAGAGATGTGGGTTAACGGCCTTCCTTCCAAGACTCTTCTTGGTGTGAAGCCCGCCTACACGATCAAGCACGATCTCGTTCCTGATGGTGTTATCTATCTGTTTTCTTCGGAAGACTTCCTAGGTAAGTACTATCGGCTGACCCCGCTAACGGTGTTCATGAAGAATGAAGCATACTTCCTCGAGTATTTCCAGTACATGAATGTGTCGCTGGCTCTTGGAAACGTCAAGGGTGTTGTTAAGGTTGACTTCAACGGTTAATCTTAGCTCACAGCTAGAATAAATGAAGAAGGGTCCAGCAATGGGCCCTTTTTCATTTTTGGTGTTTGAAGTATTTGAGCAATAGCGTATAATGATGGTATGAAACTCTCTGGTGAAATACTAAACGACTTCCTTGCCTTCACTAAGTCGGCTTCGGCACAGCTGCAGCCTGCAATAACAACGCCAATAGTCAACGCCGCCGTCGCACCAAGACCTAGTATTGCTGGCACCACACCCGTTAGACCTATAGTTTCAGGTGGCGCCACACCTAAACCAGGCACCAATACTAGCCAACCATTGAAACTGTGAAACACCTATCTGGAGAAATTTTAAGCGAGTTCGTTGCTTTCACCAAGATAGCAGCGTCTCCCGTTGCACCCACCGCAGCGCCGGCTCTTCCTAAGCCTATATCTGGCACCACCAAGGCGTTTACGTCCGCCTCTGGATCGAGTGGAGCTGGGGGCACAATTGCAGTTGGCACCGGGCCTGCCCTACCCGCCAGCAACTATCCTTCCCGCGCGACTGCGCTACCCACCACCCCTGACAAGGCTCCCATAACAAACGCAAACCTAACTCAACCATCGAGGGCATCGACGCTAGCTGCTGCCCGCGGCCCTGCAGGTGCCACAAACACCAGTCTTCATACAGGCACATCCAGAGCACTGGAGTCTGCTTATAGTCGCAACACCGCGCCAGTGACGAATGCCACTGTACAGAACTATCAGCCTCGTAATGAGGTAACTCCTCAGCAATCGCTGCGCATTCAACAGGTAAACGCTATAATGGATAAGATGCTTGGGCCTCGAAGCTAACCGACTAATTCTATGGCACAATCTGTTTTAACCAACGAAGAAATCCGTTTATTTATGATGGATAAGACGGAGTTGAATCCGCTTATTCTTGGTGTGCGCTGGTCGGCGGAGGCTATCGACGCAGCTATGACAAACGTTGTAGATTACTTTAACGTAATGAACCCGCCTTCTTCGCAGAAGTATACGGTGGAGTCTTTTCCATATAGGTACCTCATGCTGATGGGCTCCGCGGGGTACCTGCTTAAGTCCGCCGCAATAAACGAGGCCGCCAACCAGCTGAGCTACGCGGCCGACGGTGTACAGATCAACGACAAAGATAAGGCGCAGATCTTCATAAGCATGGGCACAGAATACTGGAATGAGTTCAAGGAAGCCGCGCATGACATCAAGCTGAACCAAAACATTGCAGAGGTCTATGGAACAAAGCACTCAGAATACATCCACAGACGGCGCTGGTAAGCTGGTAACTAATCTTCGGCGTGTAGCCAGTGGTGTGCGTACCGGTCATGAACTGGGTGTGTTTACCAGGATAGTCCAGCGCATAAAGCTTAACCGCAGTCTGGAGCATAAGGTAGGGGACACATATGGAGTTTTTTCTTATGGCAGCAGTATTATGCGTAAAAACATGGAGAGGCTGCTCGCAAAGCGCCCTTAATTACAATGTACTCTGGCGTAGTATTTGAAAATATAACTATCGTGCCTGACTTTTACAGAGGGCACTTTATTCAGTGGAAGCTGGACCCGTTTTTTAACGGCACAAAGCCGTACAGCTTCAAGCTGCAGTGCTCTCAAACGCTTGAGTTCGAGGAGCTTTTATTTGAGAAAGAGCTCGGAGACACTTTTTGCGCCGTAGACGATACCGGCCAGAAACAGGCCTGGGCTACAAACTACGCTTACAGAGTAGTGCTAACGACGGCTGACGGCACGGTCTATAAATCCCACGCTGTCTGGTTTGGTAATAATCCTGTAAGTCGCCGCAAATACGCAATGGCTGCTGAGATAATTCGTAAAGAGCTGCTGAACTGTCGCTATGTTGGGCAGTTTGCCTGGCTGCTTAAGCGTAAGTCTTATGGCGACATAGTTGCGCAAAAGGCTAATATAGACCCTGTGTCAGGCGTCTCTATCACCGATACGGAGGAACAGGATTTCGGAGTAGGGCTGGACGACGGCTACTTTGAACCTATAGGCTGCGTTTACTATGTTGAAAATAGCGGAGAAGATAAGCAGCTGGACCCAGGTGGAATGGGTGTCAAGGAGACGTACGATATCATTGCGCGAATGCCTGGCTACCCATTGGTGGACACTAGAGACATTATAGTCACAAACCTAACAGGCTTTCGGTACAGCGTCATGGCCAGAAACGCCACAACTTTTCCAGGAACAAACATCGCCATATTGCAGAAGGCTACCTTGCGTATGGTCCCCCCAACTGATACAATATACAGTATACCGGTACCAAAAGACTACAATGAGCGAGAATAACGACATAACCCCGTGCTACATCTCTCCGTTTATGCGGGAAGCCGAGGATAGTGATAAGCGCGCCATAGTTCTTACGCCGTGGACTGTCCAGAATATTTGCTACGAGCTGTTGTCAAACTACATGCAGGACAACCCACCGCAGGCCTTGGGCTATTCTTTTTCGCAAAAGTACGACACCGACCCACTAAAGACTACAATTTTTCTCGATATCGCCTACAACTACAAGGACTCTGTTGTGCAGAAGCGCCCGGCCATTTTCGTAACACGTGGGCCTGCTACCTTTAAGTATCCCACTATGAACCAGGCTATTACGCAGAACTATAAGGAGTCTGAGGTGGGTAAGATGGCTATTGTGATGATGCCCCTGACTATAGACGTTATCGCCACTAACGTGGGGTTTACAGAGCTTGTAGCGCAGTACGTGTACTCAATTTTTCTTAAGCTGCGCGAGGTCGTCAAGAATGACTTTAATTTGCGGCAGTTTATCATGACCGGTCTCTCGCAGCCAGTGTTATACCAGGAGTCGAAGGACCACTTCAAGGTGTCGATATCAATAGACACCGCGTTTGATATGGGGTATATTATCAAGGGAGACGACTTGAAGCTAAAAACAGTGTCATACACTGTCTTTACCGACACCTGTCGCGCCTTGGCACAGCAGTGAAAAAATCAACTGCCTGCAAAATAAGCATTGCGATTGTGGGCAAAATTAACTAAAATTAAATAACAACATCAGAAATTAAACATTATGGCATACGTAACACCCAAAGTTCTTGTTCAGCAGGAGTTCACTCAAGTACCTAACTACGCGGAGTTTCCACTACCGGCGTTCATCATAGGGCCCAACTACTCGCTGCTGCGCTACAATGAAGCACTCGAGAAACAGCTCACAGCCGTCGTTAATCCCGACGACAGCGTACTGGCTAACAAGTATCAGTATCTCTTGGACGTAACTTACAGCTTTCCAAATGTGCCAGCTGGCGGAAATGTGGATCACGACTACACGAAGGTATTTGCAGAAGCCGTCGAGGCCCTCTATTTTCCAAACGCGTCGCTAGGCTCGGATTCTGGCGACGCAGCAGTGACAAAGGTGCTTGCTGACAACGGAAGCACACACACGAATCGCGTACGCTTCTCCACCGTCAACCTTGTTTCCACCAGCGTAGCAGATCGTGATGCCGTATTTTCTGAGCGCGACGTTAAAATTGGTGATGTTATCGAAGTAACTGACAACCTTGGAAATGTACTCAAATCTAAGATCAAAGGGTTGCATGCCGACACACCCAAAACAGTAGGTGACAGCTCGCTTGATGCTACTGTAGGAGTCGCACTGCTGACAGGTTCTAACGGAGCCTCCAACAACACAACCACGTTCACTGGAACAAGCTTTACAGCTGCGATGGTTGGGCAGTATATCACGATTACTGGCAAGGGGACGTACAAGATCATCGGCTACAACAGCGCTACCTCGGTATCGCTGAGTGCAGTTGTAACTGGCACAGCCTCTAACTTGACCTATAAGGTCGGGGGCATCTACAATGACGTTGCTAACGTTGGTGTTCAGACGGAAGATTTTAACAACGCGCCAACATACACTTGGCTCGGTATCGGGGAGCAGCTCGCCACGGGTGTAACTGTCCTCAACTCCTCGACCAACTACGCTGGCTATCCTGCCGCTCGTATAATGAGCGACACATATACCGTTGTAGTGACCGAGGGCACGAGCCTGGCCACTGCTAAGTTTTCCGTGAGCTCTGCAGCTGGTGCATTTGTTACAAAGACAGACGTGGCGATCGCTGCTGACATCCTTGTAGTAGATGACACTGATGCAAATGATATTCAACTAGACTTCTCTGACACAACCGCGTTTGTTGTCGGCCAGAGCTGGTCTTTCACTGTTACGGCAGGCGCCGCGCTGGTCAATCCAACCGTAGCACTCTCGACTTCGACCTTCACAGCTCCTGTAGACCTGGTTTACAAGCTTACGGTTGTTCGCGGCGGGGCATTCTATAACGGTTCCACAAACGCCGACACTTGCGCAAAAGTCACAATCACTTCTTCGGATGTAGATTCGTCGGCTGCAGTACTTGTTCGGGAGGATGTACCATTCCGTGTTGGAAATTATGGACTAACCGCTACCTTCGCAGACGGCTCTGCCGGTGGCGGACTGATTACCGGCGATGTCTACTACATTGCCACCACCGCAGCTAAAATTGGAGCTGTTAAGATTGTGGAACTTTCCGATAACCTCGGAGAGTCCTCCCTCAACCTTGCTTCAACCTTTACGGCCAAGCTATTCCTCACGCAGACCTCTATTGAGATTCCTTCTCTTAGAGACTTGGTTGACGAAACTGTTAACTGGTCGCAGGAAGACAACTACATTACGATTAACGCGGGCATCACGACATATGTGACCAACCTGCTTGCCTCTGCCGAGCCTGTGCGGTTGCCCGTAGTGGCCGCTAAGCTCTTCGTGCAGCATAGAGATCTACTGCAGAATAATGTGAACTCTATTTCGGGGGTTAGAAGTGCCAGCTCTGTAGCTGCTCTACTGGGTAAGATTCACCCAGACAACCCACTGGCTCAGGGTGTGTATGACGCCGCACTAAATTCGGCCAACCAGATTGTATATTTCATTGGTGTAGCCACCGACGATCTGGCAGGATACAACGCTGCTATCGAAATCGCCAAGAAGAACGACAAGGTCTACAGCTTTGTACCGATGACCTTCGACCGGTCCATTCAGGAAGCGGTTGTGTCACATGCAAATGCCTATAGTACTCCTGAGGTAGGACGCTGGCGTGTGGCTTGGCTGGGTGTTAAGGACACCCTTTCTACCGGCCTATATGACCTCAAAGAGGACGGTGTTACAGCCTGGACGGCAACTATCACCGATGACCCGGTTGTAACGGGCTCTCAGAATAGACTGGTGACCATCCTAGGTGCCTCCTTCATTACTGATGGTGTGCGCCCGAACGACAAGGTCCGCGTTAACTTCCGGCTCGACCCTAACAGTGACGTCATCTATGACGAGTACACCGTAGACGAGGTCCGCACGGAGGAGTCTCTAGTACTGACCTCTTCGCTTGCAAGCCCGATCAACACTCCAGTTAAAGCGCAAGTTGTTCGTGTTTACACGAAAGATGAGCGTGCGACAAACATTGCATTCATCGGCGGCGAGTACAACAACCGGCGTGTCCGCGTTGTGTTTCCAGATACATACAAGAGCAACGGCATCACAAAGCCTGGTTATGTGCTGGCTGCAGCTTTCGCAGGCCTCCGTTCCTCGGTGGTCCCTCACCAAGGTCTCACTAACACTGAGTTCCTAGGAGCTGACGACCTTTCCAAGGTGGTGGAAACCTTTACACAGGATCAGCTTAACACGATGGCTGAGCAGGGAATCTGGTTGGCAACACAAGAAGTTGTGGGGGCTACGCCATATGTCAGACATCAGCTCACAACCGCTAACGACAGCTTGAACACATCCGAAGATTCTATTACGACTAACGTCGACAATATCAGCTACGGGTTGAAGCACGCTCTCGCTCCATACATCGGCAAATACAACGTCAACTACGAGAATCTCCTAGTTGTGCGTGAGGCAATCATCGGCGAGCTCAACTTCCGCGCGACAGGTACACGCACCGTACGCGCAGGGAACCAGCTGACAAGCTTCACTCCCAAGGACGACATCCTATTGCTGCAGATCAACCCGAACTTCAAGGATAGGATTGACGTAGAGGTGAGATTGAACGTTCCTTATCCGATGAACTATATTAACCTCAAGCTTATTGTCTGAGATGTACCCCTTCGAAGCAGGCTTTATTAAGTTCGCTGAAGATGAGTGTGGGCTGACTCCCGATGAGGCAGCCCACGCTTACAAGCGCGCTATGGAGTATCAGCCAGCGGAGGAGTTGTTTAAGCAACTCGCGCCTAATCAGGTACAGGACGCTCCGTTGCAAGACATTCAGCCAGAGGACTACGAGGCCTTGCAGCAACTAATGCAGCAGGACCAGGTACAACGGCAGATGCAAACACTTAAGCAGCATCTGGGCACAGTATGACAGTAATTGTTGTAGGCGACTTTAGGCAGCCCGTTCTATTGGAAACCACAGAAGCTTCCGGAATATTAATCAAGTCAGAAGACGGTAAGACAAATACAATCTATCGCTTTATTGATAACGGAAAAAGCTGGGTGCGCTATACAAAAGGAGAAGACAAGAATTTCGACGATGTTGCTCGACAATTGGGCTTAACTTAACTACAATAATATTAACACTTAGGAGAAAATTATGGATTTATTCGGATTCGGAGATCAAAACATCAAGCAGCCACTAACAGCCGACAAGGCTATTATCAGCTGGGGCGGTATCGTGACAGGAGCTATCAACATCTCCGTCAGTTATGCCCAACAAGTTCAACGCAGGCGCACCATCGGTAACAAAGATGCTGTTATTTACGCCTCTCAACCTATGGGGCAAGTGTCCATGGCCCGTCTACTCACAACAGATGCTGGCCTACTGTTCTCCTCGCCGGGGTGGCAGGCATGTAACCCAGGCACAATTTCGGTCACCTTTGGTGGTGGCTGCTCAGGCGGGGTAGGCTTCACAGTAACCGCCATCGGTTGCGTCGTGAGCCAGTTCCAGATCCAAGCGGAAGCCGAAGGGCTAACTGTTATGGACAACGTGGTAATCGACTTCCTACAGCTTATTCCAGGCTAAGATAACCTCTAGTTTGTTGTTGCTTCGAAGAGCCTCTGTGGTATCATAACTACAGAGGCTTTTTCATGCAAAATTCAGATCTTTTTATAGCACATGTTATTTCGGCAATACCTGGTTCTTTCGCGGTACACGTTGTAAGAGAGGACTATCCTGTCGGAGGAGATGCCGGAACCCTGATTCAAGGGGTGCCGCTATCTACCACGCTGGCCAACTTTTTAGGTTTCAGAGAGGTAGTCCTTCCGCAGCCCGGCAGCCGTGTGCTTTGCATGCCAGGTACGACAAACTCGTGCTACATTCTAGGTACAATACCTCAAGACAACAAGGCTTTTAAGTTTTTCCCAGCAAGGGCTTACCTAGGGGCAGGTGTGTTGCAGAAGGATACGGCGTTTGCTGCGGGTCACGAGCAGACTGTAGAGGCGCTGTATGACCAGCGGCGCCCAACGGACGTTCCGCCAGGCGACTATGTTCTGGTTAACGACCTAGGTGTAATGCTGGGGCTGAGTCAGCTATTCGCCACGCTTTCCGCCTCAGATCTAGCTCAGGTACAATGCTTTCTTCTCGATGACCTGGTTAGAATCGTCAGCCATAACTTCCAGCACTACACCTCTTTAGGCGAGTATACTGTATATCATGACGGGCAGGCACTAATGGCAGAGTTTAGTGGTACCCATATTCCGCAGGAAGCCTACGGGCAGCCAGCATCGGGAGTATCAGGTGAGGCTGAACCTACGTTTAGCGAAGGCGAGAAAGACGCCACCGACAAGGCGGATTTCTATAAACTCGAGAAGGAGCAACTTCGAGCTGTGGAGCGCTTTAAGCTCTTTTTAGGGCGGTTGGGTGACTTGGTACGCTTTATGGTGGTGCGTCCTCGTGAGGGGACTCCTAGAGCGCTTGGCGAGGGTATTAGCGCAGACCCAGACACAGGTATGATGGACTTTCACATTAGTCCTGACGGTGGTGTGTATGTTCGCTCGGTGAAAGAGATTTTTCTAGAGAAGACCGCCTGGATACGTGTACCACACCGCGCCTATGACCCCGCTGACCCGCAGGGCGATAATGATGTGAACTACACAACCAAGACCCCGTTTGAATTTGAGCAGGGAAACAGGTACAAGGAGAACCCCTTTCTATACGCACTGCAGATACGTGACTATTTGGCGTTCGTGGACGAGAGCCATGGATACAAGAATTTTAAAGAGCACAAAAAAGACTTCTATGTAAATGACGACGTTGAGCAAGAAAAGCCGCTCAGTGAAATTCAGGGAGTGGATGACTCAACTCCTGCCCGTTTTGGAGACTATAAGCTGCGCACAGCGGGCGTCTACATACTGCCGAACGGGGGCATCTCTTTGGTGGATGCCTGGGGCTCGGCAATTGTTATGGAGGGAGGACAGATATCGCTGCAGCCTGCAAAGGATCTATTTCTCGAGCCCTTGCGCAACATGGTGGCCAAGGTCGGGGGCTTTACATCGATCGCGTCTAAGAAGGACGTAGATATTTCCTCTACGGATCGAGGCTTTCGCCTTAAAACAAAGAAGTCGCAGTATTTCTACAGCGATAAGTCAGGCATTGTGATGGAGGTGCGCCCCGAGAAAGATACACCAGGTACACCTGATCCGAAGGAAGACGCCATCGACGACATCGGCGGTATCGTATTTAAGTCTACAAAAGGTATTTACTCATACGCCGACAAGATGATCTTAAACTATAGCAAGAAGAAGATGCTGTTTCAGGCGTTAGACAAATGTGACTTCGTTACCGACAATAAGTTTACAATATACAGTAAAAACATACTACAGCTGCTCAGCGATAATGCGATATACGCCGTAGCCGAAACACGCCTAGGCTTGCTGTCTAAGGGCGATACACTTCTGGCTGGCGCGGCCGGTACTGTTCTTGGAGAGAAAGAGAAACGGCTGACTATTTCTGCCAACAAGCTCAATGTTATAGCTGGTGCCGCCGCAGCAGGCTTGGAAGGTGTGCTGGACACTGTGTCCATAGCTACGGGCTTTGACCCTATCAAGCAGAACCTGGACAACGTGCTCCGTCAGACTATATTTCAGGAAGAACAAAAATTTGATGACTTGAAGTTTAAGTTTCTCAAATCTTATAAATATGGTAAGCTTATTGACCAAGAGGACGCTATATTCAGCACGCTTGCCCAGCAGGAGGACAAGTTGAGTAAGCTGTATGAGCTTATAGAGTGGAAAGAGAAAGAAATTAACGAATCACTGCCTTACCCTGGTAAGGAAAAGTTTGAGCAATTCTTCTTCGACACAGAAAAGCCTGTTAACCTCCAGGCCCCTAAAGGCGGAGATAAAAGTTATGTACACACAGCTACGCCGCAATCACGCCCAGGAAAGATCACACTAGAATCTTTACAGAAATACAAAGTGCAGAAAACAAGAGAAGACAATGATTAATATGGAACCAATCAGTACAACAATGGAGATGACTAAGGAAGCAGTCCGCAAGCCGGAAATTACACAAGGAGAGAAGGAGAAGTTCTTCAAGTGCGTCCTTGCGGATACACCCTACACGGAAACTATGGAGTTGTTCGACGGGCAGATGACCGTCGAATTTCGTACAATGACTGTGCAAGAAAACAACGATGTGGTCACCCAGATCGCCGCCGACCGCGTAGCTGGCACTGCTCAGGATAACGACGCATATTTCATAACGCTTTCTACTTATAGGCTCGCACTATGCATTGAGTCTATTGACGGAAAACCTACAAAGTTACCCCTCAAGGAGGCGTTCATTAAGAATATCGACTCGGGCGATACGTATATAGCCTACAGAGCTAAGGCGCTAAAGAGCTGGTCGACCTTTAAGCTTGCTGCCTTCCTGGAAGCCTTCCGCACGTTTGAGGCCAAGGTTGTGGCCCTTACTATGGAGGTGCAGACTAAAAATTTTTGGAAAGCCGGCGCGTAATAGCTCTCACTGAGGGTTACCTGCGTGGCTGGCTTAATTTTCAGCCAAAGTGCATGACCTCTCAGCTAAGGGAGGAGTTGGTGCTTGCCAAAATAATGGACGATGTCTACGCAGATATCATGGCCAAGCAGCTATCTGTAGAGGCCACGCTAACCGCAGGGTCTGGGAAAATGACAAAAGAGCTGATAGAGTCCGTATATAGGCTTCTCAAGCGCTATACGGCTTTAAAATTGCCTTCCGAGACTCAACCTGATAAAATAGAGGAAGTTACATCCCCATCCGCTATGGCTGAGTGGAAAGGCCTGCTCGATAGGATGAACAAACCTAAATGAACAGTTCTGAATTTAATTCTACGGCGCCTTTTGCGGATAACTCGCAGTACATGCCCTTCGGGCCTAGCTACGGGGACAACGCCATGCTCAACGTGATGTTGCAGGGGCTCATCGGGCATAACTATAGGCCTAGGCCTTTCGGCGCACAGGGGCAGATGGATGCGTATATTCAGAAGGAGCGCTCGCTGCAGTTCATGAAGATTCAGCGGCAGGCTTTCTCTAGCAGTCTGGCCATGCAATTGACAGGACTGTCTGGTAGTAAGGTTGGTAGTATTATGGGACAGCTCCTTGGCTCTCCAGACGGTCTCGCCAGTAGCTTGCTATCACCGTTGATGGGCGGCAACCCGGTGGCCACGCAGATGGGGTTATTCGCAGATTTGTCCGGCGCCGTCTCTATGGGGGCCTTCGGGAGAGTAACACCCGCCTCTGTAGCTGACACAGACAGCGTGATGCGCACGATGAATAAGAATTTCTACAAGTGGAAGCCTGTGGATAAGTCTTTTAGGGATGAACAGGAGCAGCGGGTTAGAAAAATGATAGATACCTCTTCCGACGAGTATTTACGCCAGGTATTTCCTGGCAAGTCCCGTGAGGATCTGAAGAACTATTCGTTTAGCGCCAACGTAGGCAAGCATAACAGCGACGTATACGGTCGCCATGCGTTGGCAAGCCAGCTAGAGTCACAAATAGGGGCGCTTCAGGCCTATGAAAATAGTGACGGCAAGGATGAGCTACTTAAGAAGGCAGCCAAGGAGGCAACAGATACTATAGCTAAGGTCTACAAGGAGGCTGGCAAAGATCTCGGCAAAGGTATGGCCCTGGATGCCAAAGGTATGGCCACTGTGGCGGATATGCGAGCCCGTGTTAGCGACCTGCGTAAAATAAACAGTTTTGAAGAGTTAGCTTTAGAACGCCGTCGCTTAGAGAAAGAAGGCAAGGTGTTTGCTGGAATAAACTTTGAAAATACACGCGGTTTAACCACAGAACAGTTCGGTTCAGCGTTCGCCTCCGCCGCGCAGCTGCACGCCTTGGGCGCGAAGGGGTCGACGTACGACAAGTCTGACCAATTTGAACGACACTCAGGCGGTGCGCTGAGCGCGGCAGCCTCACTCATAGGGCGCGATAGAAAGGGCGGGGACTACGTTCAGCTTATGCGGGATCTAATTGGGACAGGCGACCTGGACCTAACTACAGCCACAGGTGCCAACGAGGCCGAGCAATTACTTCGCAAGGTAAAATCTACAGCTAGAGTAGCGGGAGTCAGCATCGAGGTGCTGCTAGGAATCATAAAGAGTACTAAGGAGGTGGCGCGCAATACACCAGGCCTGGAATATATGAGCGCTATGTCCTCTACGCGCATAGGTATGGAGGCAGTGAAAAGCGCGGCTAGTGTTGGAGTAGGGCTAAGCGCAAAACAGCTAGCACAGGCAGGCGGCACACAGTCTATTGCCGCTAATATTGCACAAGAGTCCCTCATGCACCTCAACTCCGATACAGGGGGCACACTTTCCGCTCTATACGCACGCTTTAAGAACGACACCAAGGGTGCCGTAGCTTATGATATAATCGATCGCTACGCCAAGGAAGGCCTTAACGGCGAGAACGTCTCCGCAATGATGAGCGAGTTATCGGAGGCTACCGGAATAAGCCCTGCTACGCTATGGGCAACGTCTAAGAATGAGATGCAGCGTGCGCTAGGTAGGGCTGACCCCAAAATTGAAGGACGCGTAAAAGGCTCTATTTTTAACTCGGTAATGGCTGATATGAGCCAGTATCTTACAAACAGTGACGTGCAGGACCAGGATGGTAACCCCCTAACAGCTGAGAACCTCTTGTCTGATATAGTTAAGTCAGGCTTAACTGTTAGGGATTACTCAACTCAGAAATTTAGCGGGTATGAAGAGCTGCAAAAGTTTTTCATGGCTAACCAGGGCAGTATACTGGAGCAACTAGACAGAGTCCAAAGCCCAGAGACGGCGGCGCTGTTGGATAAAACTAGGGACGAGTATAGCGCTATAGATGCTCGCATGGATAAGCTCAACGGGCGTTTCAACGCCGGAATACTCACGCAGCTCTCCGACGCTGCGCTGTCTGACATGAATACTCCGCTGAGTGCTACAAAGATAAAAAATGTGCTCAGCTCGTTTTTAGTTGATGATAGCGTTGGGGCAGAGGAGAAAAAGATAGCAGATACAGTTCACGCCGGGCTGAAGGATATGTACGAAGCTACAAATTTAGGCACACCAGCAGAGCGTAATGAGGCCCTCGCGGCCAAGATGAACGCGCACCTTGGAAAGATGGGCTACAAGGATGTGGCGGTGACCGCTGACATGGTATCTGCAGAAAGTCTGGCTGCCATTAAAGATAAGTCTTTGGACGAAGTTGAGGGAGACTACGAGGAGTTGCTTAAGAAATCTCCAGCAGATCTAGCTAAAGACAAAGCCGGCGACACTCGTCTGAGACAGTATCGTCTGATGGACAAACTTGGTGTGCTTAAAAGCCAGGAGGCTTTCAAACTATTTACATCTGGCACACAGCGCGGGGAGGTTGCCGCTATAGGCCAGCTACAGATCGAGGCCGGTCGTGAACGCAACGCTGAGTTGGGGGTTGCGGAACAGGTAAATACTTTCTCCAATACACTTGACAAGATGCTGCTCGGCTCCGATGCAAACGCTAGCGAGGGTGCAGCTCTAATCAAACGCGAGTATACGAGGGAAGATGGCTCATTTGACATCAAGCAGTTTAGCGAAGACGCTACTGGCCGCACCGGCATCTTTATGCCAGTGGATCCTGACGGCGACGGCCCGGAGGAGGCAGTTTCACCGTTCACCCCTGGGCAGAAATACGGTGTAGTTGGTAAGGCCAGCGATCAGCTAATTGACGCGATAGGCCAGGCTAAAAACGCGGACGCTGCTGCCGGTAAGACCACCGAGGACCACATGGCCCCGCTACAGGCGCTGGTGCGAGAACTCATGACTAGCTTAAACCAAAGTGGGCTAGCCGGATCTCTGGACAAGTTGGGCACAGCTGTGTCTCAGCTAGTTGGACCGAATGGCTAACAATATCATACAATGGCTGCTGCATTTATAGCTCTACAACAAAACGACGTATTCTACTCTGGTGGAAACGTATCGCATTTGATACGTATTCCTGCTTTAGAAAGCTTGCTAGACCCTAGCGCTTTGGCTCTGTATAGCGACGCCAGCGTTCAGCTCGGAGAAACTCTGCAATATTTTCTGACATTTGATGACGTTACTAAGTTCATTCACTTTGGCAAGGGCGTCGGGGCGTTCATTATCAACGGTTTTCTATTCGGAGACTGCGACAGCAACATACCAGGGCTCAACACTTTCTTCGACGAGTCCGTACGCGCTCTTCGTGGAGAGAAGTTGGAGGTGATGATCGGTTCGTTTGTTTGCACTGTTGTAATGACAAACGCTTCTGTAAACTTAATGTCTGAGCCCGACACTATGGCGCAGTTCCAGCTTGTGTTCTCCATAATCCATCACACCTTATAAGATGCTTAACCAGTATACTACACTATTGCTCAATCAGTCGTCCACGGACAATCCGTTTGGCAACCCAGCATACGCGCCGGTTGTGCTGCCGCAAGCCCTCCGGTTGTTTCACGCACTACTTTTTCCAGAGAATGCATCGACGTACCACTGCCAATTTCTAATGTACTGCTATCTACGCGCACTGGAGGCTGCAGGAGCGCTAGGCAAGACACTGGAGGACGACCCGCGTACAACATATGTGTTGGACAGCATTTCTGAGTATTTTCGTACCAACCGTACCAAGGTAACGGGCGACGCCGCATTTCAAATGCATGTGTACGGAGCACTAACCCGCAACGAGCATACAAGCTACTATTTTGATGCATTTGATATTTCGCAGATTGGCACCACCGCTAAGCTGTTAATCTACTCCAAGGCGCGTAAGTTGTACGTAAATGGAGCACACGCAAGCGCGACACCAACTATTGCCTGCGAGGTAACAGTTAGCGCGCCGACCGGGCTAATTTCTACACAGCAACCCCTAGGTGACACAGGGTTATCATTTCGTATCAGCGGAGACTTTACTCACTTTTTAGATAGCTCTAAACACTGGTCTGTTGTGGCTGAGAGCCCGTTTGTATGCAACCTGCCGAAGATTATTCGCCAGGTTGAGTCTAACTTTCCTATTGTTGAGAATATGCTGGCCTACGACGGCGAGGCAGACAAAGAGCAGCTCGCTATATATAGAACTTATTTTAACCCAGTGTATCGGTTTGCAGCACTGCTGCACTGCTTCTACGCTAAACTGAAAGATCTATGGCAGAAAAATACGTAAAGCTAACAGTCAGTCCTTTGCCTGGGGTTACACCGATCGGAGTGACGATAAACTACTCAGTGGGTAATATACCCACCTGCGTTATAGATATTGCTCCAGCCCCCTCAGACGAGGTGAAAATTGATAAGCTTCCAGGCGCGGAAAGCATTTTATCCAAGTTGGATAGCTATAAGCGCAAGGATGACATAACTGTAGATATAGAGGTTGGTACACATGTTGGTCCGAGTAGCTCAAAAGATCCGGTGAAGCACAAGCTGCAGTTCGCAGGTATGTTAGACGGGATATCTCTGGCCAACTCTGTTGGTAGTACTTCGTATCAGGCTATCGTTAAAGGGCATGCGCAGACGCTGCTCGAGGTGACTATTACTATGCCCGGCTTGTACCCAACATCGGAAAATATCTATAAGATTCCATTCAATTCTACAATGTTTACGGCACCTACAAGCGGGGGAGGCACTGTGTCCGCCTGGCATTCTGCGGCTGTCTGCCAGGGTATTGACTTTAAGGCAAGTCCTATAGAATTCTACACTAAGTTTTTGATTGGTATGCTAAAAAGACAGCTTTCAGGGTGGGAGCAATTTATAGGTGGCTCGCAGGCCTCTCAAAGCAGAATTCGGACGCCTATGGAAAAGATCTTAAAAGATAAAGTCTATACTGTAGCTGTAGAAAAGGCAGTTAAGATACTCGAAGGGGTAGACCTGTCCTCCGTCACCGGCGGATATTTATCCAAGCTTGCCATGAACAATAACCTGATTTCGAGCTACACAAAAGACTTTTTCTTCAGCTCGAGCCCGGTGCTTTTGGAAAACTACCTTAACTATCTAAACCAGTTGGGTTGCACTCTCGTCTTCGGGCAGAGTAAATCCTTTGTCGTGCCTATCAACTCTTTTATTGAGCAAGAGCACACGCCTCCGGAGAAGAGGCGGATGCAGGATAAACCGAACATGGCCTACCCTGCAGACTACAATGGCTACGTGTATAATGACAACGGTTACCGGGATGTAGCCACGGTGCTTCTATCCAATGTGGGCTATTATGGTGGGACGCTGGCGTCGCAATCCACAACCACATGGGGTCCATATGTGGGGAGCTATACAGACGAGGAACACATTATATCTAAGGCGTCGGGTGTGCTGATTATGCACGCACACCCATTCATGGCCTTCTCGGATGCAGGTGCAAACAAGCCGGAGGCAAACCAGAAGGGTAAAGCCGCCTGTGATGCCGGCAGCATGTACGAAGATAAGGAACAGATAACTGACGTGGAGAACTCCGAAGATCTGCCGCAGGGAGAAAAGAAGGCGGTTGAAGACAATAGGAAGCCATTTAAAGATATGCTGGACAATTATGCCGAGCAAAAGTTTTTGCAGGTGCGCTACGGCGACCGCCAGGGCAGTATGACTCTCAGCTTTAACCCAAACTGGGTGCCAGGCGCTAGCGGAACGTTGTTTATACGCTCTACAGAGATGTTTCTGGAGTTCTATGTAACAAGCGTTACCCACCGGGTAGATTTATCTCCCCCGGCCAACGGATCGGCAATAACTACCATCAATTTTAATTGTGGGCGCATGGGTAAACAGACGATCGGTGTTTCCAAAGACGAGTTTTTAGGTTATGATGGTAAAAAAGAGAAAGACTTTCAGAAAAAGTTCATAGCAGACATTACAGGTGAATCATGACAAAGGCAGAGGTTGAAAAACTCATTACAGATAACAAGCGGCTTATAGACGTCGAGGCAGCGAAGTATGCAACCAATATTCCGCTGATCACAGTACAGATCGAAGCCTATAAGCTGGCACGAGAAGCGGCACGCACCTACTCGCCCGAAAAGAGCAAGTTTAGCACACACCTGGTCAATAGCCTTAAAAAGCTGTCAAGAATGTCTACGCAGTATGGTAGCACAATACGTTTGCCAGAAAACACCCAGTTTGGTATAAATAGGCTTGGCAAGGTAACTAAGGATCTAGAGCACACTCTCGGGCGTGAACCTACGGTTGAGGAGCTGGCCGATCATACTGGATTTAATACGAGGCTCGTAAACAATATGCTAAACAGCCGCAGAACAGTCACGTCTATGGCGTCGCTCTTTAATTTGCCGACAATGTTCGATAGCTCTAACGATGAATGGACACAGTTTGTTTATCATGACCTCAACGACAACGATAAGATTATCTTTGAACACCGCACAGGTTTTGGTGGCAAACCTGTACTAGAGACCGCACAGCTAGCTAAGAAGCTGAGGCTCTCCGTACCGACAATTAATAACCGCATACGGCTCATTAGCGAGTCGCTTGCAGCGGGGTGGAAGTAATGTTCGATAGTATCTCCGCAATCTTTAATGCAGTTGCAGCCTGGGCCAAGGCGATGACCTCTGCCAGGCTTACAAACGACCGCTCTGGTCGCAAATGGGCCACTACTGATCTCAAGCTTACGAAGTTAACCGTTGAGGAGCTGCAAAAAGTTACTGACCGTAGCAAGCTTAACGAGGAATTTGTGAAACGCCTTAAGGAGCAGGACCCCACTAAGCGTAAAGGTGTTAGTGCCTTGCAGCTCGAAATAGGTATGCTCTATAGCTTTACAAACGGAGTAGTCCAGCGCTATAAGGGCCGCATGCATTTCTATCGCGACGACATGAGCCAGAAGGGGGCCAGAATAGGAGCTACAGCTGGGCAGAGTTTGAACTACTTTAAGACTTTTAAGAAGCATTTGGATACTTAACAGTATGGCTATTAAAACCACTACAGATTACACAGGAAGAAAGCTAGACGTTAGCTTGTTGCAGTACCCTGACGTCAGGAACCCTGACGCGCAAACAATGGATATCACGGTAGGTAATATCGGGCGGTTTTGCGCAGGAGTACAGAAGCTGATACAGCGCTATACGATTCTTCTACTCACCGACTTAGGTTCTCAGGAAGACTTTCCTACCGAGGGCACCAGTTTTCTAGCCAACATTAAGAACGGCTCTGGGGTGATAGACAGACTGGCCGCCTCGCAGACGTTCGCACTCGCAAACTACGGCGTCGTCGTGAGGCTGAAGGAATATCAGGCCCAGACAGATGGATTGCCGTTAGACGAGCAGTTAGCCTCCGCTAAATTGCGGAATATCGTCCTGCGCGGCGACTATGTGGGTTTTGATGTGTTCCTTACAACCGAAGCTGGCAGTACCGCCGACTTTCTAGTACCATTACCAATTTAATCTTATGAGCGAAACTGTTAGCAATACCTTAACCCGCTTGACGACAATGATTGCGGAGGCTTATCCTGGGGCCGATGTTGGTCCTGGCTCTGTAATACGCGAGCTTGTCCTCAAGCTGAGCGCATCCGCGCAGAACGAAATCTATAACGAGCTGTTGGAGCTATCGCAAGGTAAGACACTGGCTCAGGTTGAACTGAGCGGTGCAGGTGCGTATACGACTGTAATGGATAAGATAGCCTCCAACTACGGAGTCAGCCGCGAGCAGGGCAAGTATGTTTCAGGCAAGGTCAAAGTTTATATCTCTGCTGCCGTGGATGTATTATTGCCTGAAGGCTTTCAGTTTGTGCAACCCAGTCTCAACCTCTACTACACACTGGAGCAGGCGGCAAGCGTAACTGCAAACGCAGCTACAGCGGCCGCGCTCGGCGATATTTCTGTATACGCCGAAGGAAGCCTCAGCTATTTCATTGTAGATGTGGTCGCTGCTGAGGTCGGCAGTAAGTACGCAATTTCGTCCGGCACTGTACTACAGCTGTCCTCTTTTGGGTACATCCAAAATTTCGTTAAGGCTGTCGCTTATGGTAATTTTACTGGAGGGCTGGAAAAGGACGATGATCTGGCCCTGCTGAACAAGATCAAGGTGGACTTTGGTTCGAATAGGCTAGATTCCCCGGCAGGTATTCAAACAAAACTTAAGCAGATATACCCAACCTTCCAGACATTATCAGCCTGTGGTGCAGCTGACAGCGAACTCTTGCGCGACAAGCAGAATGCGCTCGGAATAGCCACGCTTGGTAAAGCCGACATATATGTCCGGACCAACGTCAATGCAGCTCTTCTAGAGCTGGTGAAGACAGCGACTAAGACGGCTCCCGGTACCTGGGAGCTGCAGCTAGATGCAACTGACGCGCCAGGTTTTTACAAGATAGTGTCCGTACTCCCAATTGACACAAGTATTCTGCTGGGAGGGTCACTTGAAGTTACAAACGTAGAATACGGGTATAGCTTCACTCCAACTGCCCGTAACAACGAGGTCAACAACGCCACAGAGGCGCGCTTTACGCGCTACCAGACAGCTAAGGTGACCTTTAATTACTCTGAGGTACCTACGGCATTGGTCGGTGCACATCAGAGCTTGAACGTGCTCGTCAGCCACATGCCATATGTAGGTGATATACAAGACATGTTCCTCGCCGACGACTCTCGCGTACTGTGCGCAGACTATCTTGTTAAAGCAGCCCTGCCTTGTTTTGTGTCGTTAAACATATCACTGGTGCGTAAGAATATAGGTGACACTGTCGAGTCGCTCGGGCTGTCCGCTTTAAAGCAAAGCATCTTTAACTATGTAAATACTATTCCGTTTGGTGAAACGCTGGAGGCGTCTAGAATTATAGACATATGCCACAATTACAATATCAAGCGCGTCGACCTTCCTATTGAGATGCATGGGGCTATTTTGTGTAATGATGGCACTAGCCTATATATTGATAGTGATGACGAGCTCATAATTCCGACAAATTTAGCTAAAGGCATATCACCAAAGACAACGCAATATTTCATAGACTACTATCAGTCTGACGCAGCAGGCGCACAGACTATCGATAGTATAGGCATATCGTTACTGTAATGGACTACGCACAAACGCTTCCAGAAACTTACGGAGTTGGAGACTATAGGACGAACTATAGGCGGCTCACTCGCGGGTTAGGATCTTTTTGGACCAGCATCTTTGCTGACAAGGAGTTTATCAAGGGTTACACTATCGGTATGGCTGAGGAACTCATACAAAGCTATTACAACCTTGTGGAGACCGTAGCCTCGTACTCGGTACACGACATACCGATTCTGCATAGAGAGCGCTGGCTTCCTGTTATAGTGAAGAAGTCCGAGCTTAATCTAGCTCCATTCCGCTTTGCACCTGACGGCGCTGTGTTTGGTACGCAGCCTGAGCTAGATGTTTTTTATGCGGGTAAAATCTTTCAGTTTGGGTACCCAAAAGACACATCTGGCAGCATTTTTAGTGTAAGTCTACCAACAGAGCTAAAGTCATTTTCCATTATCGCTGATAGAGTATTAGACCCAACTGTGATGTATCTTAACGGAGTGGACGCGGTGCTGGAGCGTGGCGTACTTTACCTCAATAGCAACCCATTTGACAACGCCGGCTTCGCTAAGTCAGCGCTCATCTCTGACTTTGGTGCACCAATTACGTTTGTGGATAAATCTGGGGTTGTTCAAGCAGACGAGTTCATAATTCTATGGTTGTACAACGCAGGAGAAGACACACAGCTCATTCAGAACAATTTTGGCACAATCTTCGAGCTTAAGCTGGAGAGCAGCGACGCTTATAAGAAGATTATGGAGGCCGCAGTAGGACTTTGTGCCTCGGGTCCTACAGTTAAGCAGGTTGCGCAGCTCCTCTCAGCTTTAATGGGTGTAGACCAGGTGCGTATGGCAGCTGAGACGTTGGAATCCTCATATACGGACACACTGGGACTGCACGTTATAACAGATAAATCTGCATATCTATTCGACGTTGGTTATACGTTGGCTTCGGGCCTGGCGCCCGGCACTGTGGTGCATGCTGGAGATCAGCTGGTAGACGCTATTCTCATGGTGGATGCTGCACGTCGCAGCGAGTGGTGGACGTCAGACCTGGCTGTTCCTAAGTTAGGCCTACCCAACCATATGTTCGTCGGTAACTACAAGTACCAGCTATTTTTCTCTACTGCGCTAGAACCGGTGTCTGTGAATGCGGCCGGCGACATCGTTTTTCCTGTAGAGGGGCGTGGACCAGACGTCGCCGAGTTTCATAAGCATATGAACCTACCTGCAAACAAGGAGAAGGCCAAGGCTGCGCTGGGGCTTACAGGTGTGGCCAAGACTTTTATCAAGCCTGTTGACTTTTTATTCGCCAACTTTTTTAAAAATAATACCACGCTGCTAAAGCTTAAATTCCTGAACATCAGCCAGTTCGAATACTTTTTTGGGCTTAACAGCTTACTTAGAAAGCATCTACCCGCGCATGTTTACCTTTTATATCTGATTGACCTTGGCATGCCGCAGGAGCACCTAGACAGGTTAAATTCTTCAATAGCTGTGGAGGGCCTTGCTGGTACCTTCGCTGCTGATGGCAGCACTGCCAGCTACGCAGCTGTTCCATCGGCGTATAATGTGGAGGCCACAGCTACGGAGGGTGAGGCGGACATAACCATAGCTAACAGCGGAGAAGAGGCAGGGCTGCGGGTGGGGCAGCAGCTGCGTTTTAGGGGTACAAACTCGCTATACACTATTTCTAACATAGTTGGGTCGGTGGTTACGCTTGATACCGACGTAACTCAACCTACAGGCACATACTGGTTTGACACGTTTGCGCCCGGTGGCCGCCCCACGCAGCAGGTGGACCCGGACTATTACCGCGACTATACGCGTAGATTGTTCTGCGTGGCTCAGTGCCCAACCTGGAGCGCGGATCTAGCGCCTGATCTCACATTTGGTACAGGTGATACACCGTTGCACATGGTACCAAGCAACATAAAACTCAAGGGCAGCGTTGGGACCAAGCTGCGCGATGGGGCGCTGTACGGCAGCATTCCGACCGGCGCGACGACTAAAGAGGTATCCACGCTCTTATTGATCGACTTTTCGTAAGCTATATAATAAAATAATCGTATGAATTTTGAATCTATGCCCAAGCACACCATGTCCGGCTTTGTTAAAATATTTGAGGTGGAGCCCTCCAGCGGCGCTCAGCACTTGCTCGTAGACCAGCCCAATATGATTCTCAAGGCTGGCGCAAAAATTATGGCCTACGCTCTTGCTGGAAAGTTGAACGCTAAGATTTGGGGAATGTACATAGGCTACAATAATGCAAGCGGAAGCTTCACTGCCCCGAACATCGACGAGAACTACTCTGATCCATTTAAGTCATCTGTAGACTTCGGCTACATACGTGAGCCGCTCACATTCGAGCCTACCTACTTATCAGACGCCGGCTACGAAGATAACATAGTGCTGTTTTCAACTATGGTCACCTCCGCTAATGAGACAGTAGGTGCTAGTCTTGAAACTGATGTGAGTAAGCTGTTTGAGGTGGGGTTGGTGGCTGCTATGGACCCAACCACAGCTGCTCAAGACCTTGTGTTTTCGCGCACGCAGTTTAACAGCATTGTCTACAATGCCAATTACAACTTGAACATTGTTTGGGGAATTAAGATCGATCTATAATATGTCAGCTACACCATGGGTACCCGCTGTAAGAAAAATTAAAGACGGTGAGACTGTAGAGCAGTCTACCGTTAATCCGCCGCTGGATCAACTTATTCAGCGCGACCAACATCTTTACGAGAAGTTCAACGAGCTGCTCGGTAAATCTGTGCTGCTTGCTTTCGACCAACCAGTACATCCCGACGCTACTTTTGGTGTAGGGCTAAGCGTGGCTTATTATAAAGAGGATGTGAATGGTACTGGGTTGGACAAAGCTATTACTGGCTTTTCTTCCTCTAACGCGCGCTCGATGTATGCTCCGACTGACTCAAACTTTACATTTGGTATTGTGCGCGGCCTCAACGCCTCTGGTACGAAGGCCGACTTATACATTCACGGGCTTTGCGAGCTAAGCTACAACCTGGATGATGCCGTGTATGGGCTGATAGAACAGGACGCTTCCTCGCCAGAAACATTCGAGGTGGGCCCGTATTACTTGTCGCGCAGATATCCGGGCAAGATCACCAAGAACCCTGCAGGTATTCCTGTATATGTGGGTTATGCGCTGTCAAAAACATCCTTTCTATTGCAGCCAAGCGTAGACGAGTTCTCTCAGTTCTTTATCAACTATCGCTACAACGTACTAGATAGACCGGCCGGCACCCCATTGCTCACAACCGGCACATGGACGCTGCCTGATACAACTGCGGCTAGCGCTGTCGGTAAACTGGGGTGGGTCACAGCGTCTGCAACAGTGCTACCTGGTGTAGCTATTCCGGCAGGGGCTAAGTTTTTTTACTATATTCCTGGTGGAGACTACCAGTACGATGACAATTTGACCGATAATGAGAAGATTGAGGCTAGTGAACTCAAGGCAGCTTTACCGCCAATTCCTTCTAATTTTGTGCAGATAACTGTAAACGGTATCACCCAGAGGTTGATGGATGATTATACGCCGGACGGTATCTACAGCGTGGACCAGTATGGGTTGTGGTGGTACTCAGATGAGGACGGTAAACAGCCCTGGGCTTCGGATTTAGCTAGCGGCGTGTGGGAGACTACCGACTGGCCTACCACGAAAGGATCGGACGAACTACGTCCACGTACATTCATAAGCTTTTCCAAGTTTAACCCAGCCCTGCGCACGCAGCTGGTTAGCTCACTGAGACCTTTCTATGGAGGCACATCCTTGATTAGGTTCTATAGCAAGGACAATCCCACAGAGGAGGCCTTCACTGGCGACCTGTATGCGAAGATCGTGCCTGAGTTCACCGTGACTGAGGCAAACACAGGTACCGCGGTATCATCGCTGACATTCGACGACAATACGGGTAAGTTTCTCAAGGGGGTGACGCCTGTGGTCTCGCAGCTTACAGGCGCAGGAGACATCAAGGTCACAGAAGTAGGATCTGGCGAAGGCAAATACCAGGTATCTTATAAGGACGAAGGCCTAACCGGCTTTGTAGACTCCATAGAACCCGTCAATGCTTCTCTGGAGTTTATGGGGCTTAACTCCTATATCAAGCTGCCATACTTCGCCACAATCAGCACACCATATGCACTGATCGGTAAGATAATCCTGCCAAGCAGCTACGCAATAACATCTAACCTTAAGTTAACGCTTCATTTGTTCGGTTCGCGCTCATACGGAACAGAGACAACTAGAAACGTAGCGCTCACCTTTCAGTATGCTGTTAGCAAGCTGGGAGTGGCTATTACAAGCGCCGCCTCTTCACCGGTAACCGCCAGCTTTCCGCTCACAGCTACGCCAACCAGCTACACGCTGAACACTATTGTCAAGGTAAGCAGTCCAACACTTGTTGTACCGCAGGCGGCACTGACTGCTGACGCCATAGTTAACTTCAAACTTACTCGTGCATTACTTGGAAGCGGAGATTATACTGGAGACATAGGCCTGCTTGGTATCTATTGGAGCATCTAACATGCCCTTCATTGATTCGCTCGACTATCTTAACCTTAACTCGGTAAGGCGCTATCCTTTGCGCGAGGGATCATCGGCAACTAGCACCGACGGCAACTTTGTCATACCGGACTCCTTGTTGGTAGATGCCACCCTGGCAGTGGGCGGAGATATTCAGGAGAGATACTTCATCTCGAGCCTATTTAACAAGCTCACGAGCTTTGTATTAGAGATCTCCGCAGATCTGGCAGGAACTACCTCTGTAGTTGGCTACGTGCAGGTGGATTTAAACACGCATACCATCAACGACGACTACTATCTTGAAGAGACGGCTGCTTTCGCTGGAGCGAACGGTAAGATTACTATTGGCCGCGTAGCTGACCTCCAAGAGCAACCCACAGGAGAGTTTACGTTTGAATTAGCAGCTACTGAGTTTGAGGCGCGTGCAGCGATACCTTCCATGAAGGGTATATCACGCATACGCTTTACAGATGACGTGAACGGAGAGACCTCTATCACTGGCAATGTAACGCTCGCCTCAAGAACTAACCTACGCTTCACCTTCGACGAGCTTGAGAACTACGTGATACTGGACGCTGGCGATGGGCTAGGTCTTAATAAAGCATGTGTTTACGACACATGTGTTAAGACAATCGACGGTGTAGGCCCAGACGCCGAAGGGAACATAAATCTACTTGGATTGAACTGTTTAAGTGTCACCAATACCGCTGCCTACACGCTGAGCTTTACAGACACTTGCTGCACACCATGCTCTGGGTGCGACGACCTAGCCGACCTCACAGGCAGGCTGGTAAGCCTCGAGAATAACTTCCTGAGTCTCAAGAACTACTACGATAACCTCAACGTACAGCTTACCACGTATCTAAGCACTACAAACGCCAATTGCAATTGCCCAACACCGTAAGTTGGTGTAGAATTGTGTTATGGCTGCCCTTGAGTATCTTACGAACAACAGTTTGATAGCATATCCGTTTAAGGATGCTGTCGCCGTTGCTGCCAACCCGATTCAAGAGAGCTGGTTTCTAGACATGCTTCTTGCCCCCAAGAGCAAGAGTGTAAAGCGCATCTACATGCAGCGCATACGCACCGACGGCGGTCTGTTGCATATCACTTTCAAGGACTGCCTAGCTGCAGCAACGCTGGCAACAATCGAGGTGAACCATGCCGACGTCGTCGACCACCTGAACAATAAAGATGTGGCGTTCTACGCGTTCTCTAACGAAGCGTTGAGTGCTAAGCTCGTTTTTGGTGCAGGTTTAGTTACGCTATGCGCTGGCGCAGCCTTCGATTATACGTATACTAAGGAAGAAGCAGAGGTCTCCTCGGGAGCTATTGCACTTTACGCGCCTGTTGTAAAAAGCCTTACATTTTCAAACGTACAAGCCGATAATACATATGCGGCAGCTCACAGTTACGCCAGCACTGATACTCTCGCCCCCTATATCGCGAGAGGCACAAACACTAAGTTTTTAGGTGAGCCTTCAGCCGGAATCGGCATGTATGTTGGCCGGGGTCTTGGGCTGGGCCTGTACGACCCCTGCTCTAATAGAACTGGTATATACTCTATAAACAAGTTGGCCCCTGATGACCGGGGGCATATATATCTGGCCACCAGCAGTTGTTACTCGCTATCGTTGCTGACGTATAGTAAGAAGCTGGAGTACGACAGCTCCGATCCAAGCCCGCTGCGTCCATACTATCTATTTCCTCTTTATAACGGTGATACCTTCGCAGGCGCTACGGACATCAGCAATACGATACTAATTTCGAACAATTGTAAGCCGAAGTGCCCGCCAGAAGCTGTGAACGCTACAGCGGGTTACATGAACCGGCTTGCAGATGGGTTGCAGGATATCGTGGACTTTGTTAAGAATGCTAGTGAAACCAGAGGACTAATCACAGCGATTCCCACAACAACTACCTTTGTAGCTAGTTCATTTTGTGCCACACTACCCGCAGACTGGGCGCGCTCCGGTATAAAATGTAATGGGAGCTTTTCCAAGTATTTTCATGAAGGGCGCAACTTACTCATACGCTACGCTGCAGGTGATGTTAGAAAGCATAAAATTGTGGAAGTTGTAACGGATACTCCGGAACAGCTTGAGTCTACAACAGTTATACTGGACGGTATTCCTGCCGCAACAACTGCAGATGGACCATTCTACTTCCGAGTAGAAGACTTTGGCGTGGGAGCGACTTTTGCGCATACCATCAGCGAGTACAACACATTATCGGTCGAGGCAAATTCTAAGCCCTACATTGAGGTAGTCGCGAACACAAGTGAGGCATGGTCGCAAAGCGGGGCGTACACGACTTTCATGGGGGTGTCCGTCGGATTATACAACCCAGGAAGAACGCCAGTTGCGTTCGTAGTAGCATATACACCAGCAAGCGGGACTTCGTTCACGCCTGGATCTGTTAAGTTGCGTTTTGCAGATGCCAACAGCACCCGCCCGCAAGTACAATACAACGTGGCAAGCGGTATTCTTGGTTGTCGAGATTACGCATTTTCAGAAATAGTTTTGGAGGCGCAGGCAACCGGGGAGCCACTCGGAGCGTCTTTAGAGGTGCAGCTTGGTACTGAGACCTTTACAAGAGTACTAGCTGTGCCGACCGCACCAAAGCCCGGCAGCGTCTACCTCAACGACCAACCAGTAGATCCTGACGGCGAGCCTCCTGCGTTAATATTTCGTGATGGCGTATACGCCCGGCATCGGTTCGACGGAAAGGACGCATCAGGGCAAGCGTTCGATCTGGGGCTCATCGAGATACATGCTGGGAACGCCATGCCCTCTTTCATAACCAAAACAGCAGATGTGAATCCTGTATCGCTCACACTATCTGGACGGTATACGGCGGTGTCTGGGGCAAGCACTTCCTATATGTTCATTGATGTCCGTTCGGTGCGGTTTGAGGAGACGCGCTATGTTAGCTCTCGCCCTAAAAGATACAAATTAGTCTTTATGGCGGCTCCGGTAATTACCAACCCCGTCGACGGGCAAGAAATCACCGTATTCGGAGGGCGTGAGTACACCGACGAAAACCCATTGTTGACGATCTCCGTCAGTGACCCACAAGCGCAAGTCAGCATATCACTAGACCCTAGCTGCGGGCTAACGCTCAGCACTGAAGGTAGGATCAAGGGTAAACTGACCGCACCCATTCAAGATACACCTGTCACATTAACCGCGACTTCCATGCTTGACGATGGGTCTCCTTGGCGCTCAGACACGGTGCACGTGTTGCTACGCTACGCCCACGCTACTCCGCCAACTATCGAGGCACCTATGACCCAGGCTGCGCTGCTGGATATAACTTATACGGAAGCTGAGCCATTGCTGCGTGTAACTGGCACGCATGTGAGCGCTTACACCGCCCTTAACCTGCCTCCAGGGCTGCTCCTCGACAGTGTAACTGGCGCTGTAACTGGCGCTGTAACTGTGAAGGAGCTAACTTCCTATATGTGCACGTTCATTGCTAGTAACGATACAGGCACGGACCAGCACACCACAGCAATACAGACTGTGGCAGGTGTGGCGCCTAACATAACATATCCTACGGTTGGGTTATATATCACGCTGGCCGCATTTCAAGAGTACCCTGAAAGCGAGCCTGTCTGTGCCGTACTCTCCTCCACGTTCGCGGCAGCCTACACAGCGGAAGGACTTCCAACAGGCTTGACTATAGACTCCTACGGCAGGATCACAGGCAGCACTGCTTCGGCAGGCACATATAGCGTTGTGGTTACCGCAACAAACTCTGTCGGAAGCTCTTCGCAGTTATTCTTTTTAAATGTCGAGGCGGTTGTGCCGACAATTCTTTCGCCTGGCGAAGGAGTCTACATCGACTTCTATCGTGGCGCTGAATACAGCCTTGCTCAACCATTGGATACCTGCAAGGCTGCCGATACAGCTACCACGTTTGCAATCGACGATTCCGGTGAACAACTGCCTACAGGTTTAAAACTGGCGCCGTCTGGTGAAATATATGGGACGACCATCTACGCACTGCAGGCCGACATTGTAGTGGTAGCCTCTAACTCTGCAGGAGCATCCGCACCCGTCAGCTTCAAGCTGCGCCCTAAGGATGGAGGTATACCGGTTGTAACAAGCATAACAAATGCTACGAAAAGCGGTTCAACTTATGTCATAAGTGAGTTGATAAGGAACCACGCGTACGCCACTATAGGCAGGGTTTCAGCCGCGTTCTACCCTACTTCATACGGGCTAATCGGCACTCCTCCTCCAGGCATAACGATAAGCGCGGATGGAGTGTTGTCCGGCACTTGGTCAACGGTTACTACAGCGGAAACGTCATTCACCTTCATAATCAGAGCCATCAATACACGAGGAGCATCAGACTCATGTGTATGTAAACTAACTTTTGAGGCAGCGTAACATGGGCATTACATCCTTAGAGTTTTTCAACAAGAACCAGTATAGACGCTTTCCGTTTAAGGCAGGCACGACCCTTGCAGCAGACATGGGAACTGTTCTACCCAACGACTTCATCGTAGACTTATCCATTACAACAACTGTCGATAATTTAGGCATTTATGTAAGCCAGCTCTGGCATAACGGCGAGGAGTTGGCTGTCACCGTTAGCTCAGCAACGCAGTGCCTTGGTAAATTTCAGACAGACTTCTCCGCGGAGAATTGGTCCGTAGGTATGACGCGTTACACAAAGTATGTGTATGGTGCCATAGCCTTTGGCAATAAAGCATCGATATTGGATTTGTTTCCGCCGGGCGGATATATCTTTAGCCCCGCATCTACACCAGTCGAGGAGAGCCGTATATTTTGCTATACCGTACCTGGCGTTTTGAGCATAACCGATGGACGCGACGCTGTGCGCGGTTTCACAGGCTACGGGTTGTTGACAAACCTGTTTAAGTCCATAAGTACAAACACAGTGGCATTGGAGGTTGATTCTACCTCTGGCTTGGAGAATAACGCTGATCGCGCTACCTTCTTCGGCAACTGTCTCACACCTATCATCGAGACCATCAACCTCACGGCACCATATCCGGCAGATGCAACTCCGGAGAATGAGGGTAATATCTATCTGGTCGGCGCTACACCGGTTACGTTTATAGGAAACGTCAGCGGAATCTCCGAGGACGATGGAGTTATGGCCATCTCAACGGTAGGTTGGGACGACTCTTCGCAGAATTTAACATTAGACTCGCTGTGCACCGCACGCAGCAAGCTGATACCTCCAATTAATCCTACGTACTTGTCGGCAGATAAGGTACAGCTATACTACTCAAGGTCCGCAACGCCACCATCCTCTCTCATAGGAGTTAACTCTCCTGAGTTTAATCTATGGGACCAATTTAAACCATAATATGGCCACCTTTACCACGCTAGCCTGGCAGAATGAGAATCTGCTTAGAAACTACCCATTCAGCTCCGACACCGGCTTGTCAGGTGTTATCGTCGACGCTTCGTTCATACAGTTTGATGGTTTTATACCCAAGCTACGTTATCTTGCGTTGTATGACGACTCTGCGGATGTGTGCATCACCTTCGATACAGGTGACCAGATCGTCACAGCCTCCGCAGAAGATAAGTATGTAACATTTTATGATGGCACGCGCTATCTGGGGCGCGTTGTGTTTGGTGGAAGCAAGCAACAGCTGTTTAATGAATACCAGGGCCGCCAGCTACCGGTAAACGCGGCGTTCGTACCAACGCTGGTGAAAAGTATACCATCTGGCGACGCAGTTTACACATTTGACGGGTTGTTTGGAAATGTACTACTGTCGAGAACAGTGGATGACACATGCGTGTTCTACAATGTTAACACCGAGCTGAACTCAATAACTTTTAACGCAGTATCCAATCACAGGTACGATGCCTCCAGAGCAGTAAATGCGCTAAAACAGATAAACTTGGTAAAACCAGTTAAAAACAACATCTTTATTGCCGATAACGACGTAGTCAAGGTGATCAACACCAGCAATGCGGGTTTGATGCTGTCCTTGGTTGGTGGAACAACCCCCACAACGAACCTACTGCCGACTACACTGGCTGCATAATATGGAAGTACTAGAATGGCTTAACGAGAACGCGCTGCGTGGCTACCCCCTGTTAGAGGAGGCAAGCAAGTGGTCGACCAGCAGCCCCGCTACCGCCCTGCCGGATAATTTCCTACTAGACCTGGTTCTGGTGAGCTCCTCACCACTAACGCAGGCAACCACGCTTACAGAAGTGGCCGTTATGGCTCCTAGGAGCCTCGTGGTGACCTTTTCTACCGGAGACCAGTTCCACATAGCAGATACCGCCGCGGAGGCCTATCCTGCCTATATACGCTTGGAGTCCGGTAGCCTGGCTGTAATCGGAGAGGGGGCCAAGGCGTTTACGGCTGGGACTTATACATACGCTATTCCGGTAGAGCCCTGCACGGTATTTGAGTTTTGTAACGAGTGGCTGGGCGTCAGCTCGATAGATATATCCCCCGCAATCGCAACGTACGACTCTGTTGGTTATGCCCCTAAGACATTGAGCATGTTGGGGCTACAAACTACTGATACACCACCGCTGACTGGAAATGTGCGTGTGCGCGCAGGTTATAACTTCAGAATAGGTATATCTGGCAACCTTATAGACCTACAGGCTGCAGCCGGCTTGGGTTTGAAGCTAAGTTGTACTACCTCGTTCATAGCAGACGCGCTAAAGGACTGTGCCCAGATCGTATCCTACATTAACGGCATACCTCCTGCCGCTGACAACAAGTTTTCGCTTGTAGCCGGCACGAATATTAATATAATTGACGGTATAACAGTGGAACCTGCACAATACGATCAATACGACGCAGGGGCCAGTTTGGAGAACTCCAATCTGCATACGCTGTTTGTAGGCTTGACATTCCTGCAGACTGATTTATGCTCACCTGTAAACCTAACACCAGAAGTAAATGCCTGAGACACCTAAAAAAAGACTAGTATTGACCAGCGTTAATCAAGTGATCAACGTGGCTAAAGGAAATGATGCATTGATGGGGCTTCCAAGATTCGCCCCGCTTAGAGACATGGGCACGAGTGCTGCCCCCAAGAAGAACTGCAACTGTGGGTCGAAGTACAACTTTGCGGTCACAGACGCCAACAAGCAAGTGATCGAGAACATTCTGTCCTCGCTCAGCAACCAGGACTTTCTAGATATGAAACGCGTGCTTGGGCTCGACGAGCTCTGCTACTATGTACGCAAGCCTGGCAATAAATTAGAATTGGTTTGTACGTAACGGCTTGATACAATAGAAAGATGAGCAACGACATTAATATCCATAGCCTGACACAAAGCGGAGAGTCTGCCCCTTTACCCGAGATTTTGGTAAATGGCAATATGCAGACGCTTCAGACTATGGTCGTTGCCAAGCACAGCGGTAGAGCAATAATAGGAGACAATCCGCTTACCAAGTTTGGTATTCCCGGCTCGCCATTCGAATCAGGCCCGGAGGAGCCACCATTGTTCTACCAGGGTGAAGACTTCGTATTCGAGGCCTTTCTGTATGACTTCGGCGCTCCTATTACTACAGAAGATTTTGAGATTGTGGTAGTCGTCAAGCCTAGCGTACGTAGTCTGACCAAGACATGGTCGGCTGAGCTCAACGTGGGGCTATATGTGCAGCCAGGGCGCCCAGGCTACTACGAGATCTGGATTCCGGCCGACGCTACTGCAACATGGCCAGCGGGCACATATTATATGGATATTGTTGCTCGCAGTAAGTTTGGAGCCAACATGGGTCGCAGAACCTATACGACGGTGCTAAAGACCGTTCCATTTTCCGTAGAATACTCCGTGTATTCTTCTCACCCCGAGACGCAGGCTTCGGGTACTGGTGGTCTAAGCCGTTCAGATATCGAACGCACTTGGCCCAACCGAGCAAGCACTGTTTCTCGTCATCCTTCTCTAGAGCAGGAACCCCCTGCCACGATTTAAGGTATTTGAGGTATAATCTATTGCTGAGGGCGTTGTGCTCTTGGCAAAGAAAATACAAATACCATGTCAACAAATCAAAAGGTCATTGGCCTTCTCGAAAGCTGCAAAGGCATTATTGTCGAGGAAGTGGAACGGTTCGAGGCGGTTACCAAACCACTCGAGCCAACCATCGAAGAGGATAAGGCACTCCGCGAGGACGTGCACGCCCTCGTCATGGAACTGGCTCCGCGGTTTCTCGCCCTTCTGGCGCGCCACCGCCGCATTGTCAACAATGTGCTCCGTGCAGCCCAGCACTATCTCCAGTGCTCGGCTAACGCCACCGGCCGCATGGCGGCCACACTCGACACCTTCCTGGCGGACGAGGAGCTCTAACAATTAACCAGACCAGCCGCTGTATACGGTTGGAAGAAAATGATGGTAACTCGGCCTGCACAAGGATCCTGGACGGCCACTTTTTCTTAGCCAGCAGCCACTCTGTAAAATTGGTATAATACTATGAAGAAGGTGTTCATAGCCTTTTCTTTAACTAAATACAACCAACATGCAAATCTTAAAAAACGGAAACACACGACAGAAGATGCGCGGCGAATGCCCCCAATGTGGGTGTATGATCGAGTGCGAGCGCTCAGAGACGAGAAGGCTAGCTGGGCAGCCTTCGGACAAACCACTGGAGCAAACTGCTGCGGAAGCAACTTGCCCTGAATTCAACCACAACCAGCTGATTGTTCAACCCTGCTAACAATATGCTACCCTCACAAAAAATCGACGAGGATATCAAGGTTGCCATGATGACTGGCGACCGTATGAAGCGCGACGTATTGCGCATGCTCAAGAGCGCGATGGTAAACAAGGCTATCGAACTGCGCCACGAGCTCGACCAGACCGAGTTTTTACAGGTGGTCGCCAAGGAGTGCAAGAAGAGACAGGACTCCATCGACTCCTATGTAAAAGTCGGAGAAACGGCACGGGCCGCCAAGGAGGGAATGGAGAAGGTTATGCTCGCTGCCTACATGCCTCCGGTCCCAACCGAGGGAGAGATCGAGACAATCGTCTCTCAGGCAATATCGAAGCTCGAGGCTACTTCACGCAAACAGATGGGCGATGTGATGAAGCTCGCCAAGGAAATGTCCGGTGGAAATATACCAGGCCAGCTCCTTTCCAAAGAGGTACAAAAACAGCTTCCACAGTGAGCTTAAAGGTGCCTTTTTTGGTATAATACATTGATAGAGCGCTTTCGCGTTCACACATATGGACGTTGTTCACTGTCGGCAAGTGCCGGCTGATTCCTGACCCTTGTCGCCCCAGATTCAGCGTCCACCCTTTCTAGCTGGAGCCGGATGAGTAAAATTTGACCCTAGGCTCAGGCGAGTACTGTAGGAGAGACTCTTCTGTTGCAGTGCGTAAAATGTGGAGGGCCAGTACCGTAAGGCTGGCACCCGGCCCTTTTCCGGGAATTCCCTCCACACCCTTTAAGACAAACCCACTAAAGGTTTATGACCGAGAACAAAGCGAGCCTGACGTTAATTCAGGCAATGAAGCAGCGGAAGTTGCTCCTTGCAGACATCGAGGAGCTCAAAGCAAAGATCAACGCGCATGCGGCTGATCTGGACAACGAGGCACCTGTTTACACAGATGAGGTGACTCAGCGCAAAACCGTGGAAGGCTGGCTCCAAGCCATCCATGACAAGCTCTCAAAGATCGAAGAGCTGTCCTTGCGTATCCAAAAGACAAATCTGGAGACAAAGGTTACGATTGAAATCGAGCCATCACGAACAGTCGAGAAGACGATCGCCGCTTGGGTGTTGCGCCGGCGGGATCTTGCCAACCATGAGCAGCTCGCTTGGGGTCTCCTGAACGACAGGAACCTGAAAGACAAGACCGTGCCCACATCGACTGGAGGGTCTGCAACCGTGAAGGTTCGTCGCTACTTTGATCCGCAAGTCCGGGATCAAAAAGTCACAAACTTCCGGCGCGAGCCACACCTGATCGACTCGATCCTCGAGACGGTCAATGCGACCACGCCACTTTTGGAGTTGTAGCGTTTTCGTGCGTGGTGTACAATTAAAACAGTGCACCACGCACACATTTTCGGGGGTATACTGGCTTCGACTCAATATGTATTGAAGCACTGCGTGTGGGTTCGTTAGCGGGGCACCTTGAAAGCTAACAAAAACTAAATGCTAATCCTATGGATCAAGCAATGACGGTTGCAGAAGCTGACGCGATGATCGCCTCCTTCGGGAGCGTTGATCGCGAACTGCTCGCCGCGTAAGCGGACTGTAACAGTCATCGAACTCAGGATGTCACGTAACCTGGCTGAGTGAAGAAAAGCGCTCGGCGTCAATCGTGGTAAAAGATGGCGGTAATCCGCACCCTGGCAGACGGGTCTGCCTAAGCTGTGGCACCGTTTGTTTGATAGCAGACCACAGTCGAAAATAATATCAAACTACGCACGTAGAGGTGTTAGAGAAGTATTGAACACGCGGGTTCGACTCCCGCTACCTCCACCATTTGGTCCCACATTACAAAACAGAGTCACAACCATACCTCCTTCCTAGGCCTGGAGGTTGAGTGGCGCTTGAGGGTGTGGGCCGTTTTTCTGCGGGGGTGGTGAGTGCATCGAACAGGCCTAAATCACCTTGTTCGATGAATCTCGTAAAGCAGGCTTGGCATCCTGTCCACAAAAAGTTGGCCTGGTAACATCAGGATGGGGGCGCCGCAAAACCACGGCGTCCCCATCTCTTTAACTTTTCTACGATAGTGTAACCCAAAATTAATATGGGCAACTGCTGTGTTTCTAGACACACAGGGCGAGGCATTGGGCGCACGACGGATCGCTTCCGAAGTGGTCGAGTCCGATAAATAGCACCCGCGTTCACCGGTACATGCGCGGAGTGTGGGATCATATCCCACTCGTAGGAAAACTTTACATATCTAGTTGACTTGGCATACGCACTTGCCTTAAGATATATGCGTATGCTAAGAACCAAATACACAAAGCAATTATTGGGGCCTATTGTCGAACAGTGCCGCTCGTGGGCAGAGGTATGTCGAAAATTAGAAGTATCTTCTCGGACAGGCGCCCAAAGCTATATTGCAAAAGTTGCTAAAGCTTATGACTTGCCGACCACTCACTTTACTGGCAAAGCTTGGAATAAGGGTAAAACTTTCCCACCTAAGCAGCCTATAGAGAAATATCTGGTGGCCAACTCACCATGCAATAGCAACTACATTAAAAAGAGGCTTATTAAGGAAGGGTTCAAAAAGCAAGAATGCGAACTATGCGGCTTAACTGACTGGCAAGGTGCTCCCGCTATTTTGGAGTTGGATCATATAAATTCTGACCACTTCGATAACCGACTAGAGAACTTACAGCTTCTTTGCCCTAACTGTCATGCTATGGAGACTAGGCGTAGGCTGGTTGACAGACGCGAACAGAAAATGCCTCCCAAGCCGACAAGGACTAAAAAGGAGAAAATAAAAGGAGATCCGCACTGGAGAACTAAACCAAAACCAAGCTTTCGCAAAGTTGTGCGCCCGGAGAAAGACGAATTGCAACGGCTCATACGTACGGCATCTTTTGTGCAGATAGGGAAAACCTTCGGAGTTTCTGATAACGCAGTTAGAAAATGGTGTAGGAGTTATGGTATAAGTTTAAACGCGCGGGTGTTGAAATTGGTAGACAATTCCGTTTTAGAGGCGGACGCGAAATAACAGTAGCATGCGGGTTCGAGTCCCGCCTCGCGCAGACTTTCAAACTGATCAGGCATGTAGTCGTTCTCAGTTTAAAACAGGGAAAACTCAAGACCTGCTAATACCAGAGTTGACAGGGGGAGAGAACCCCTTGGATGAGGCCGACAGACCTCCCAGCAGGGACATAGCCCTGCACAATTTGAAACAGTTCGATTTGACATATCCGTAATCAGTTAGAGAAAAGACTAGAGGAGGCCCTTGTGGCTTTCATCTGGCGAACTCATAATCGACAATATGAAACTTACATGGAATTGTAAACCTAACATGCTTTCTCAGCGTGTATCAAACCTATGGTATATCACTCATCAGAGTGCTATGTCTCAAGGCTGAAGGCTCAAGTTCGCAAGGTAGTAAGGCTCATATCCGTTATGGTTGCAAGGTATAAGTAAGGAAGGCTCATTTAAAGTCCATAGCTAAGCTTAAAGAGCTGGCGTAGGTAACACTGCGCCAGTTGCAAAGTACACCTGTACGCAGGTGTGAGTTATACAACCGGCCACCAGTGGTCGGAGTAATCTCTTATGGCGCTTCCGGGTGTATAGGTATGTCAAATCGAGGTGTTTCATCAGTTTATGTTTGTAAGAATCTCAGGAGCCTAGGCTCCTGCTGACAAGGCGTAAGGCGGAAATAGCGCCATTATCCGAAAGGAGCCGAAGCCTGTCCTGTCGTGGGTAAACAGGACCTTTTAATCTTGGTCAACAACTTTTTAGTTATTTGGTGGCGTGGCATGGCCAGCACGAGTGCTTCGGGTCGTAGCATCGGTAAAGCGGGGATCATTGGTTTAAGTTGCTAGAGATTACCAAGCCCCTACCGGAAGCCCCGCCAAAACATTTTTGCTGTGGTTAGTTTGAGCGGCGTGGCGGAATGTAAAGACGCTAAATAATAAGACAAAGACGGGTATATAGTATTAGCTATATATTGGGATTCACTAACAGTCGCTAGTCATGCAGGTTCAAATCCTGCCGCGCTCATACTACACTTTGGTTCACGGTTGTAAACCTACCATCCGCCTGTGGCCGTTACACTGAGTATGTGTAGCTCGCCCAATACAATAACAGGAAGGCAATGTCGAGAGAGGTCCAAACTTGATCGGCGCCTTCGTAGTAATCGGTAGGAAGCTTTTGCCCCAATAGTGTAACTGGTCTAACACGCTAGGTTTTCAACCTGGAGACTTCGAGTTCGAGCCTCGATTGGGGTATTTTTCCAGTATCAAATAACTTGGAGACGACACGAATATCGGTTTTTCGTAGCGCTTTGCTAAAGCGCCGTAGCTAAAGACTACTAAGAGTTCAACGCTCTTTGTCTCCGCCAAAACTATGAACATAATTATCGACCCAATAAACTTAGAAAAACATATAGAGCATGCGCTCTCCTGCGGCAGAACGTCAAACTTTGAAGCTATGGTGGAGATCGCTCACCGATTTCCCGAGTATACGTTTACTCGCCACGATGTTCTTGAGGATGGTACCGTCCGCGACACCGTCTATAACGCTAAAATGATACTTGACGTAGCAGAACTCTGCATGGATTGTCGCAATGATGTAGGACCACTAGGTCCTGTATGCCCTCATTGCGGCTTCGTTGGTGAACAGAGGAGCGTGCTGGATGGAGGGCTGCGTATGGATCAGTGTGCTCGCTGCAAGGGATACTCACCGCGTTGAACATATTCGTCTTAGACAAAGACCCTATTCTGGCCGCGCACTATCACTGTGATAAGCACGTGGTCAAGATGTGTGTCGAGCTATACCAGCAGCTCGGCTCGGCCGTAATACGGTACGGAGCCACTCCGGCGCAGATGCCGCTGACAGCTAAAGGAGCGCCTCTCAAGGAGAGCTATCCTCATCATCCTTGCACGCTATGGGTGGGTACTAACCAGGCTAACTTCAAGTGGGCCTCGGAGCACGCACTCGGTCTATGCTGGGAGTATACCGCCAGATACGACAGGGCGCATTTCTGTGAGGCTGGTATTGACCACCTGCGGAAAATGATTCATATGCTTCCGGAAGGCGAGCTAACGCCATTCCATCAGGCTATGCCAGCCCAGTACAAAAACGCCGATGACGTAGTCGAGGCCTACAGAAACTACTACATCGGTGAGAAGTGGCGCTTTGCGAAATGGGCAAAGATCAATAACACACCTTACTGGTGGGTAGCTCCAGGCTAGCAATAACTCGGGCGCATGGCGAAATTGGCAGACGCAAGGGACTTAAAATCCCTTGTCCATCAGGACGTGCAGGTTCGAGTCCTGCTGCGCCTAATCGTTCTCTATCTTGACGTTGAAGCACGTCAGCTGTATAAGACTGAGCAGCTGCCTAATGTACTTCTCGTTGATGAACGGGATGCCTATGCCTAGTGACATGAACTGCTTGCGCATGCCCTTGGCGAAGAGATAGCACGACGTGAAGTAGCGATCGCTCATCTCGAACGGAATAACGTCCTGGTTGTGCAGAATGTTGCCGCACCAGTAGAATGTCTCCTCGCCATCCGCATCCGTCTTTTTCTTGATCTTGTCTATATCCAGGCAGAAGTTGGAGATTTGCTCCTCATCCTTGTTCTTTTTGATGATGTAATACGCTGTTCCTCTCTTGATGAACGTATTGTCGTGTACAACAAACTGCTGCTCCTTGGACTTCACCCAGAAGTCCAGCAACTTCTGGTCGGTCTTTTTTTCTAGCTCCTGTATTTGAGCATGGCTGAGGAGTGCGACATGGTGCTTTATATCGCCCGTGCCTTCCTTGCCCACTAAAAGATCGATCGGACTTCTTGTGAAGGCTGTATGGTTGGCTTCGCTCCAGATCTTTATAAGTTGGTGTGTTTCAATGGAATCCGAGATCTCTATAGGCTTGGTGTTCCAGTAATCACACTTGTAATCCCAGGTGTTACCCACCTTGATCTTGAGCTCGTCCATATTCTTGACGATTTCGACGTTGTGCTTACCGTACCAGCCCTTCTCGGCGTTCTCTATGACCAGCTCCCTCTCGTCCATGGACTTGATGCGGCAGACCTCCAGAGACGCTATATGCTTGGGCGTGCAGAACGTGGGCACAACCATAACCTTCTGGTAGCGCTGCTTGGTAGTAAGGTCCAGCTTAGGAAAGGTCTTTATGACCGTGTCGCTCAGGTAGCCTATCTCGTTCTCCAGTAGAGCAGGAAGGCCTACATCCTTGAGGACGTCCTCCACGTACCAGACGTCGCCCTTGTGGCGTATTCTATGCGTCCGGGCCTCGTGCTTGGATAGCAGCCAGGCAGACTGGTACTCCATGAGCGTCAGCTGCTCCTTGTAGAGCTTTCTCTCGGCATACTCTGAGTAGGGCAGCTTGAAGTCGTAGCAGTCGGAGAAGTCCTTGCTGATGATTCTGAACAGCCTGGGCCACTGCTCGGGCTCGAAGAAGTTGAAGATATTGCCTATGAAGTCGGAGTTTTTGGACTTGGCGAACCACCCGAAGACAGGCATACGGATAAATTCGTAGTCTGAGGTAGAGAAACCTAGCTTGGAAACTACGCTCGGAAGGTTGATTTTGGAGTTGAAGACGTTAGGACTCATGTGTATAATTATGGATATGCGACTATCATTTGACCAACAAACAGACTATTCCAGCAAGCAGCTGTACTCGTTCCTTGCGGACGCAGAGCTTCCGGAGTATGTAAAGACTGCAGAAGTGGACGACATGCTGACCCTCGGCGGGCTCCCAAAAGAGGCCTTTGCGGATTCAGAGCGTCGTATCTATCCATTAAACAGTCCATCTAGAGTATTTGTTTCTAACGCCTACTTTCTGGACAAGCAGGCGGATATTAAGAAGATATACGGAGAAGCCTACGTTTGCAAGCTCGAAAATCGTATAAAAGAGGCCGCAGACATCTTCGGAATTACCGAAGACCTGGAGGCCTACAGCGCCGAGCGCAACCAGAAAACAGCAGCAGATTACGAACCCAAAACAATGTGCAACTTCAAGGTTGGAGACCAATCCTTTGACTTGTACGTGGTTAAGACCGCCTCCGACCTGGAGAAAGCAGCAGAAGACTTTGTCAGTAACATCAGAAACTTCCCTTTTGAGACCCGCGTCGACACCTGTAAAAACATGGTTAAGGCGGCAGAGGATCTCAACGTGGATGACCTGCCTGACTTGGTGTGTAAGTATGCGGGCATGTTTTACCCTGACCTCGGCGGGCTAGACGCAGAGATTTGGCGTAGATCCACGAAGCTTAAGAAACAAGCCAACGTGAAGCTGTATAACGACATTCGCGCTGATCTGTCCAACATGACCAGCATGGATGAGGTTATGAAGCTTGCTGAGGTGCTCTACCATGTCGAGAACATGGAGGGAGCTTACGACAACGTCAAGGTGGCATCGCTGCTAGGCGACCCTGTTGATAAAATCTTCACGCTCTCTATCGAGAAGACAGCTTCCGAGCTGAACTACATCGAGATGAGCGGCAATAAATACAAGTTCGACGACCTGTGCAAGGTTGGCAAGGATACATACGAGGAAGCCTTTGGTATGGAACTTGATCCGAACGACTTCAATAAACTGGCCGACGTGCTTCCCACGATGCCAAGATCCGACGTCAAACTCTTCGAAGAGTTGTCCGGCGTTAGACCCATCTAAGACTTTCAAAAACTTTACGGTCATTGAGGGGAGGAAAGCGGAGGCCAGCGTAACAGCTCTCGGACGGGCGCGCGCCCAAAGCAGAGGGCTTAAACCGCACCTAACGCAAGTACTTAACGACCTGAGCCGTAAACACTGTTCGTTAACTCAATTGGCAGAGTCTCGTCCTGTTAAGACGAAGGTTCTTGGTTCGAGTCCAAGACGAACAGCCAATTTATGTCGGGGAGGGTTGGCACCCCAGCGAGTTTCATAAGCTCGCTTTTCGTGGTTCGATTCCACGCCCCGACACCAACCTTATTTGGGTAATGCTATAAACCCAGCGTGTAGCTCTCTGTGACAGTTGGAGCACAACAGTACGCATTTAGCTGCCTCGGTAGCCATCCTTTCGACGCTATACCGAGAGTAGCTCACTTCATGTTTTTTGACAGAAGGATCTATGTGGTGGAAATCTAAGGCAGCTAGACAACGCGCGTAGCCGCAAACACTACATTTCCCTCCATGCGCTTGCTTTACTTTTGTTATGTTCGATACCCTACGCTCCTGCATCCGTCGGTACTGCTTAGGCTTAACATCTTTGCCGACATGATAGGATACTGTCCCCTTACTGCAGCCTAGCTCCGCGCTTATTGCATTATAAGACTTACCTGCCTTACGCAAGAGCGTTATTTTTTGTTGTAATGTGTCCATTTCAACAATTTAACAGGAGTTCGACTCTCTGTAAAGCTTGAACCAAATTAATCTCAACATGGCGCGATAGTTTAAGGAAAAATACCAACTTTGCGGTTGGAGTTGTGTGCTCGCAAGCCACGGACGCCTCCATTTCAACAACACCCACCGCAATGGTGGGTTTTCTTTTATGAACAGCCTACTATACTACGCAGAGACTCCTTTAGTTAAGAAGCTTGTCAAAGCTAATAATTTCATACCACATCAGATGGTTGTACCCATGAAGAGTATGGGTGTGGCGGGTGTCAACGCTGAGAACTATCTGTCCTCGAAGTACACACTGTCCGCTAAGGCTCAATATGCCGCGCAAGCAGGCTTGGAGCTACTTGTATGCGTCACGTTGTCAGGGCAGTTACACACCGCGACTATGTCCGCACAGGCCTTGTTTCTACCTTCTCAAGCAGAGCAAGTTGAGCGCATAGACGCACAGCTGAAACTCATAGGAGACCGTAGAGATGCCGCGGCGGAAGCTGGTGATCGTTATTACAACGATGTATTCGACCGAGCAATAGCCAGCTTTGCTGCGAAAGCCATGTATAACCTTGCCTGGGTGCGTTACTGTCCGGCTGCTGTGCTCATGCACAAATATACAGGAAACGGAGCTATTTTTCGCGTACGCCCGTATCTTCCCACAGGACTAACACCTGGCAAGGGAATAACTAAGATAGATTGCACGGAGGTGACTCAGGAAGACATTACGTATCTGCGTAATATTCTTGCGCCCACCATCGAGTATCTGGAGATGATTACAAACAACAATGGAAAACTATAGCATATGCTGGCTGCATTCAACAGCCATCGAACAAATCGCAAAGAAGCAGAATGTGGTGTACCCTATCGTTAGGGATAACTACTCATGGGGCCCGCACCAGATGTGGGAGAAAAATCCCGGCGTAAGCATCATCGCTCAGGTGCATGCAAAGATCGAGGACGGCAAGCATATATGCCCCGTCATCTCCGTGTTAGGCCAACAGTCGCCAGAGGATATGGAGCGCGCTTGGATAGCCCGTGTCAAAGCGGCCGAGGAAACAGTGGCCAACGATAAAGCTCCGGATAAGCACAGAAAGCAAGCGGAGGCCTATCTTGCTAAGGCTCAAGACGAGCACAACCATCTACGCCCGCAACAAAATATGCGGTGTGTACTGGAGCTGCGCTTACCGAGAGACGGCAACAAACCAAGCGTAGGCAGATACGCCTGCTATCAGACAGACTGGTATCCTTCGGCGGTTACCTCCGAACCTATTCTGGCAGAGGAGGGTAAATACTCGAGCGTCTCAATACCTCTCTTCGCCATGCCCACAATACACGCCATAGCATTGGACGTGTACGAGGTAGTAAAAAACCTAACTTACGCAAAGAAATAACATGACCTACAAACAAGTACTAGAAGATCAATCCGCTCCAATCGTGGCTCTTTTGCTGGTGGTGACACACCAACTCGGCGTAGAAAGCTACCACTGGGAGCCCGAGATGTTGCGCTTTCAACTAAACGAAGAGTTCGACATGGAGCTCACAGAGCAGCAATCCGACCGCATACAGGCCGCGATACTGCTGCTCACGACAGACAAATACGAGAACAATCCTAATGCGTTTGAAACAATGACGCATCTCTTCAACGGCAAGCACGCCACGTTTGATGCGTTGGAGCCGCTGGAGGTAGAGGAAATGGTCTCTGGAATGGCTGACGCATATCTCACACGCCACGAGAAGATAGAATTCTCTCCCGAGGTGCGCGCATATGCAGGCCGGCTGTTCTATGATTACGGCTTCAGTGCTCCGCCGGACATGTGTCCGGATGCCATTCTTCCAGCCGTGGCTGAGAAGGTGGAGTGCAACAACGACGAGAAGAACGCGAGCTTGAATGAGCTCTTTGCTGCTCGTGTTGAACATGTTAAACAATACTTAGACAAAATAGACTAATGGGCTATAACCTAGCAAATTGTATCGAAAATGCAGCTGCGTTACGACATGTATCGCCCGACTTCCTCTTTAACAAACTATTCGGTGAACTGCCCAAGACGATCCGGTTTCCTGGGCGAGAAACGAACGTGCTGGAGAAGCTTCTTCCGCACTTCGAGTTAGTCTCTGCCATATATGGAGGATGTGGTAGAAAGGTGACAAAGGTAGAAAACATCTATATCGACCAAGGCATGTATGTCGGCAAGGAGGGAACACCCTTCGAGCGCTGCATTCTTGGTGTACACCTGGAGAGCCGCACAGGCTTTCAAGCAGGTATGGCGGCCTTCTATGGGGAAGAGGACGCTCCTGAGCTACCTCCCAGCCAAGAGGTCGACCTGGATATGGGTAACTTCGATACCAACATACACTTCGCAGTGCCGCTCAACTTCGACATGACGACGCTGATCGACCTTGTAGGTGGGCGCATCGTGGAGAAGCCTAACTTGCTGTATATGCTCGTGCAGAGCTACGGTGAGTTGGTGCTGCAGCCTATTGATATGCAAGGCACGGAGGGGCTGGATATCGCCCTGAACTACGGTGAGGACTTCGTTGAGAAAGACGAATACATCGTGGACTGCCTCAACAAGATCAACTCCGGGTTGTATCTGTTCTACGGGGCACCAGGCACAGGCAAGAGCACCTATATAAGGAAGCTCCTCAACGGTGATATCAAGCGCAAGATCGCCTACGTTCCAGTAGGGCTGATCGATTCGCTGACAAGCCCAGAGATGCTTCCGTTGCTGATGGGCAACAAGGGGCTCATACTAGTCATTGAAGACGCGGAAAAGGCTCTCCTTGCCCGTAATCACGACCAGGGTAACTCGTCCCTAGTGTCGGCTGTGCTAAACCTCACAGACGGCTTTATAGGCTCGGCATTGGGGGTATCTGTAATAGCCACCTTCAACACCGACAGAGAGAAGATAGACGCTGCGCTTCTGCGCCAGGGTCGGCTCAAAGCCAGCCATGAGTTCGAGCTACTCTCCAAGGAGAACGCCCAGAAGTTGATCGACCACCTCGGCAAGCAGTTCACCGCCACTGACCCAATGTCTCTGGCAGAGATCTATAACCTGGATGCTCCCAAACACGGCATTCAGAACGAGGACAAGGTAATCGTGGGCTTTGGAAAGGCATAGTCATGGCTGAAGATTATCTCGCACCAGGCTATACGTATAGTGTAGCACGCATACTGGAGACTCTGCCTACTCCTCTAGCCAAATGTTATCAGGTGATTTGGTTGGGGCACAGGTTCGTTAGCGGCTCAGGACAGTGCTTCTGGTCGCATATAGGCAGGGCTAAAGAGGCTATTGTAAAGACGTTACTGCACCGCAGCCTATTGGACCCGCAGCAGATGCCGCCTAGACGACTGCGTCGGTCCGATATCCGTGAGCTTATGAACGCCCACGAGGCGGCTGGGCTGCTGCTGTACATAGAGCTCAACCCTTAGTATGGAAGACTACATCTCGCAAAAGTTGGTGGACAGGCTGGCAATGCTTGTAAAGGAGCTCCAGCAGAACAACGCCACGGATAAGAAGCGCGTTGGCATAGTGTGGTTAGGCATCCGTGTCTACGGTAAAAAAGGAGAAATGACGTGGACCTCCGCGGCCACAGCACGCTCCTACCTAAAACGCACACTGTGCCACTGCGCCGGAGTGTTCTTCTCCTCGGTAGCTCCACATAGAATACTATCCGCGAAAGAAGTAGCGGAGCTGATAAGGCAGCACGAGACCGCCGGTCTGTTGCTCTATCCCCCTCTGGTGGCGGATTAGAATTCCTTGGCGGACGAGCTGGACCCTAGTAGGCAGGCATCACCAGCAGCCATATAAGCCGCACAGACTGCGAACACAAGACTGTGCATAGCGTCGTCTGGCTGCTTGGCGTGATGGTCATACACTAGTTCCTGCCCATACAGGCCATCCTTGACCTCGATATAGATGTTGAGGACGTCCTGCATGTATTCAGACATGTCGTCCCACTGAGGAAAGATAATCTTGCCGGCTTTAAGTTGCCGCATAACCAGAGAGATTACGTCCGACCTGTGCAGCACCCAGCGGTTCTGCCTCCAGTCATAATCACCCAGGTCCGTGTATTGAATCACCTTGGACCTGCGATACGCTGCGAGCTGAGACCTTGTCGGACTGGTCTGCTCGCACAAACTAATGCCCCGAATAGGGTCGGGACCCGAGTCAGCAACACAATAAGACTTTGTCTTGTTGGCCAACTCAGCTATCTGTTTAATATGCGCCTCATGATCAAATCCCTTGAAAATTTTAGAGAAGTAGACCTCGTAGACGCCGTCATTGCGCAACGCCCCTGCCGTTACGACAGTTCTTGACTGGTGCATAGATACGCCCCAGTCGACACCAAGAGTGTAGATCTTATATTTAGATTTGTTCTTGGTCCATATGGCAAGCTTGTCTGTGCCGGTCTCTACAGGCCCAAGCACACATAGCTTGCGCAATTCTTCTTCGGTAATCGGCTTGGTGCCTATGTCGTAGGTCAACCCGAAGGTCTCATTCATGATTGTCTTGAGATCCTTGCTACCGCTATGCACCTTATCGTAGATTTCCTTCCATTCCTTCTCACTCTCATTGTAGTGTGGTAGAATAGGCTGTGCCAAATGGTAGCCTGTCAGAAGGTGGCCCGAGGGGTTGGTGGCAACCCACTCACCCTCTCTGGAGTTCAATTTCTTTAGACATTTAGAGCAGCTAAGCCCGTGGGGCTGAATCATCAGCAGCGGCTCATTTCCCTCGGTGAGGGAGTTCCAGTGTTTGCAACTGCACCGCATCATCCACTCAAGCTGATTGGACTGTTTCCAGATCCTTGTGAGTGTGTTAGTAGTATCGAGCGGAGTACCTGCAAATATTTCACGTTTAAACGGAGACATCGCCATGGTTTCCTGTACGATCTGTATCTGGTCATAGAATATGTCCTGAACCTCATCGTACACAACACAGTCAATGGCGGGGCCACGAGTTCGTGTCGCATCATCTTTCACGTATCTAAAAAGTACGCTGCTCCTAGTATCGCCGAGAATCTTTTCAAAGACATCATTCTTTTCCCACCCTTGAACCAGCAGTCTCTTGACTCGCGGGCTTTCAAATCGTGGGGGTAAATAGTTACTCGAGAAATATTTCACAGTAAGCTCCTGGGGGCCCACGTACATCATTTTATAATAGTTCCATCTGACCAAATTGAGACAAATCAAATTGCTGATCAGCGTAGACTTAAGTGTTTTACGACTGCACTTCAGCACCAACTTCTGGGGCATGTTGTCATAAACCTGCTTCAGCATAGGGAACGCTTCCAGACTCTGGAGACGCCCCTCGTTGTCATACAAATAATTCTCAACAAAATACGACGCAGGCAGCGTAGACAACATCAGCTGCCGCGCCAGGAATGTAGCTTTGGCAGTTTTCTTTGAAAACAGCTGGGCTGCAGCCTTTTCAATATCAGCATGGTCAAACATATATTAGTAACTAAGGACATGGTGGCGGAATCAATTCTGACTTACGTAAGTGATTCATTTAAAGCCTACACCATTATTTTACATCCTAAGCCCAAACGCAAGAAGAAAAAGCGGGCGGAGCTCAAAGTATTCACAAACCTATAAGCTCGTAGGACATAATATTTGAACTCTTCTGTGGACCTGTTACAATAGGTTTATGGAAAACACTGTCAAGTATTACGTCGTGCGAGATTCAAACAGACGGTATAGCCGCGTCCCAGCTCACGAGCTGCAGGACAAATACTATACGCAGGTCAGCAAGTCACATGACAGAAAAGTCGTCAAAACGAGTAACCTCGAAAGAACGGAAGAAGCGCCAGGCCAAGAAAAAGCCTGAGCCAGGTATCAAGAAGACTCCGAAGAAGAGAGTCGCTAAGGCAAAACTGACAACGCCGCTCCTGGACAAGGCGCTCAGTAGACGGCTATCAACCGCAACAGCGTTTGCGGAAGAACTAAAGGATCTGGAACTCCCGGTTGAAGAAACCGGGATTCCGGATAAAACCTTGGCCAAGCACCCACTATACGCAGCAGCGCTGTGGCTTATCAAGTGGATGTACGCAAGCGAAGTAGCATACTATCGCAAACTGGCACGTCAGAAAAACGTGCCGCTAGTCAATGCAGTCATATCAGACATGCTGGGTTTCTTTAACGTCCAGAATGCGGATATCTGCGAGAACATAAAACGTAACAAATCAATCATCAACACCTCTAATGGACTTCGTAACAAAGATTAAGAACTACAAGAATGCATCATATTCCGCCGTATGGGTAATGACGCATGAAGAGCAGCGGGCTCGACTGGACATCATCTCCCTCATGAAGCAGGATAAACAACTGCGCATACATGAATGGGACTGCCAGACAGGACTACAAGAGATTTCAGAGGGTGCCCGCGACGAGCATCCTGAGGAGACTATCGTGCCAGCGGACCTGCTGCGCTACCTCCAGAGCTACAAGGCTACGGACTGTGTGTTCATTCTGAAGGACTTTCACAAGCACTTCGACAAGCCTATCATCACTCGGCTGTTCAGAAACGCCTGGAACAACCTCAAGGCGCGCAGCAACATGGTCATATTCGTTGGCCATACGTTTGCGATACCTCCCGAGCTCGAGAAGGAGATACAGCTCGTAGACTACGCGCTTCCCACTGAGGAGGCCATCAACGAGCGGCTCAACTTCATTCTGGAGTCGGTCAATAAAGCCAAGGAAGACGCCAAGAAAGACAAGCTGGTCATCACAAACGAGGTGCGCGAGGCTGCCGTGGAGGCCGCCAAGGGCATGACCCACGTTGAGGTAGAGAACGCCTTCAGTATGGCCTACGTAGAGAACATGGCCTTCGACAACAAGTTTGTTGCATCAGTGTTTACAGAGAAGATCGCACAGCTCAAGAAGACAGAACTGCTGGACTACATCGAGACAGACGTCAGCTTCAAGCAGGTTGGAGGGCTCAGCGGGCTCAAGAAATGGATCGAGTCCCGTAAGAAAGCATTCTCGAAAGCAGCCCGAGCCTACAAGCTACCTCTACCGAAGGGCATTCTGCTCGCCTCGGTTCCGGGCACAGGTAAGACGCTGTTGGCTAAAGCAATTGCCAAAGAGTTCGACTGCCCGCTGTTCTATCTGGACATCGGCAAGGTCTTCGGGTCCCTCGTAGGTGACTCCGAGCGCAACATGCGTGAGCTCATCAAGACCATCGAGTCTATTGGCAAGTGCGTTATTCTGCTGGATGAGGTAGAGAAAAGCCTTAGCACAGACGCTACATCGGGCAGGGGAGACACCGGTTGATAAAAGTATTGACAAGCGCGTAAGATCTGCTATGTTTGCTGTATGAACCAATACAGTAATAACATAGACGAAGAAAAGATCTTGCATGCATACAACGTAGACAAGTTATCTATCAAAAAAATAGCAAAAAAGTTCAGGCACGACAGTAATGTGGTGTCTAGAGTCATAACTTCAAGAGGAATTCCTATACGAACATGCACGGCGTACGCCACACATAAATACGTAGAAGACTTCTTCGATGTAATAGACTCTGAAGAGAAAGCATACTGGTTAGGATTTTTATATGCAGATGGCTCGAATTGTGGCGGACAAATCTCAATAGAGCTTAACAGTAAGGATCTTAACCACTTGGAAAAGTTTAAGAAAGCGATCGCTCCGGATGCTAGAATTACGTTTTGCAAAAAGAAACGTAAATTCGAGTATAAAGAGTATTGCAGACTCCGGGTATGCCACAGAGGGCTGTCCGACCAACTTATCAAACTAGGCTGTATACCAGCTAAATCAGAGAAAGTTGTTTTTCCAAGCACAGAAATTGTTCCAACAAAGTTACTCAAGCATTTCATTCGAGGTTACTTTGACGGTGACGGTAGTTTGAAGTACAATACAGCAACTAAGACTCCAGGACTTACAATTATTGGAACGGAACAATTCCTAAATATGCTTCAAGATGTCTTCGAACAACATGTCGAGGGCTACACTAGAACAAAACTTGCTACATGCGGAGCGGTAAAAACTTATGCAAAAGGTGGAAGAAAAGCAGCCAAGGCCGTCATGGACTTTATGTATAAGGATGCTCGCGTATGGTTAGATAGAAAATTTGAACGTTATTGCCAATATTGGCCGCTTCAGGAAGAGATTCCTGTTGTAAAACTGAGGAAAAAATCTGGAACCCTGCAACGGGAATCAGAGCGGAAGTCTAGACATAAAAGGCTGGACACGCGCAACGCATAGCTAATGAACCCTGTGAAGGAATATAACTTAGCCACGAGTCCTCGGCAACCTTATGGGTTGAAAAGATATGCTGAACTGCAGCGAATACAAGCTGCAGATTTGTGGGATAAAAAGCCTGCAAGATAACATAATTGGTAAGCTCCCGTATATTTGGTACATTTCTGACCTGGCTCAACGACCGCAATAACCCGGCCTTCATCGTAGCCACATCCAACAACCACACAATCCTGCCTCCGGCGCTAATCCGTAAGGGAAGATTCGACCAGCTGTTCTGGATGGATCTACCGTCTGCCGAGGACCGCAAGGAGATCTGGGACGTGGTCGTTAACAAGTATGGTCGCTCTCCGGCTGACTTCTCAATTAAGAAGTTCGTCCGCTCCACAGACACCTTCACAGGTGCGGAGATCGAGGAAGTATTCAAGGACTCCATGTTCAATGCCTTCTCCGAGGGCAAAGAAGTTAAAGATGAGCACATCATCAATACGCTGGGGTCGTTCATTCCATTCGCAGCCTCACACGCCGAGGATCTCGACGTCATGCGCAAGCGCGCCAGAGGCAAGCTCGTCATGGTCACAACCGAGGGGCAAGCAGAGAGCTTCGAGGAAACCATGCGCCAACTCAAAATAGACATATCATGATAGATATCCAACAGGATACGACTAAGACATTACAGAAGTATTACGACCGCCTATTCCAGGATGGAAAGCTGGTCTGCGTCAGCATCGGTATGTGGGGGATGAGTTACTCCCTCACAGAGGGTGATATCAAGCTGGACAACAAGCTTCCGGATGTGATCAAGCTAGGTAAGAAGATGCTGATCAAGCCGGAAGTATACAACAAGTTCAAGAGCCTTCAGGGACGGGCGCGCAACTACCTATATGGCAACTCTCACAGGTTGCCTACGGTACCTCAGTCGCACTTCGTATCCAAGAAGATGTTCCTTGCAGTGTATAAGGAGCTGGAGAAATACAAGAATGAGTTCTACGCCCTTGTAGATGAGTTCGTTGAGAAGTACGAAGACTACAAGAAAGAGGCGATCGACTTCTACAAGAACAACTCCAAGCTCGTCGACGTAGGCGCACTGGACACACTCTATCCTTCCAAGGAAGACGTCCGGACCAAGTTCTACTTCGAGATCATCTCCTACGAGATTGCAATGCCTACGGAGTTCGCTGCTGTTGATGTCCACAAGGAGATCGACAGAGAGCGCGCAGCCGACCAGGCCAAGCAGGAGGAGCAGGCTAAGTACGCCGACATCTACCAGGAGCAGCTGGATAACCACCTGGGCAAGATCAATACGTTCGTTGCGGACGTTGTTGCAGAACTGCGCGGCAAGGTAGTCGAGCACTGCACGGTTGTTGTAGACAAGCTAAAGAAAAAGGAGGTAGCCTCCGAGGCCAGCGTAAAGACGCTGCTACAGCACATATCCGAGTTTCGCACTCTCAACTTTGTGGAGGACACAAAGATCAACAACAAGCTCAACGAGATTGAGACGCTGTTGACCAAGGACAGTGCGGTACAGGACGACAAGGAAGCAGCAGTTGTACTGCGCACTCACCTTGAAGACCTGATCAAAGAAGCCGAGGACTTGTCGGATGTCAGAGACATCTCTGGTGAGTACTTCAGAAGACTTGCGGTTTAAACCATGGAAATGAACGAATTCGAATCAGGTGATACGTTGGCCGATACGCCCCAGAACGACATGTTATACGTGTGGTTCAGGGGCGACACAACGCCGACGATACTACCATATTGTGAAGTGGCTAACGGAGACATCTTCTCTGTAAACGCCGAGTTGGACGAGATCTGCATCAAGTCCGCCAATCAAGATGTACCTCCGATCAAGCTATCTTGCGCGGAGTTCACGGCGTTGATCGAGAAGAGCTTCGCCACAAAAGACATAATCAAGCTGAGTGTTCAGGTCAAACAAACATACGACCAGATCAAAATACTATGAGTCACGCTGTAGCAGTAAAGACACAATTCAAAAATATAGAAGTGCTTAAGAAGGCATTCGCCGAGAGCGGATGGACAAAGTTTGCGGTTAACTCCAAGGCAAGAATGTATTCCTCGGACGTAGCCGGCACACTGACCTATGACCTGGTCGCAATTAACCCTGCGGGCAAGTTCGACATAGGTGTTAACATGGAGGACGGCTGCGCATCGTTCAAGTACGATCCGTGGGATGCCTCCATCGAGCGTCAGCTGGGCAACGGTCTCAGCAAGGTCAAGCAGGGTTACACAAAGCTCGAGCTCAAGAAGTTCCTGCGAGAGCAGGAGATGAGCTGCGAGATACAGGAGCTTCCAAATGGAAAGCTTAAAGTTATCGCGCGGGCTTAGCCGTATGATTGAGTTTGACAAGATACACCTGGCCGAGGCAGGGCGCAAGATTGTAGAGGACAACCCATTGATCTACACCGAGATGGACACGCAGATAGAGACCATTCTCGGTGCGGCAGTGGCTGCAAAGATGCAGCAGGATGGCAGCTACGTCAACCTGAGATATGGCTTTGAGTTTGGTGCGGGTTGGCTTCCCATAGCAGCCGACCTCTCCGAACAACTATCTACGCTTATAGAGCTTGTACGCGGTCAGCCCGCCTGTGGGTTGCCTTCTGCGACCTCCCCGCAGGAATACTACATTCACGGGTTCATCTTCAAGGAGAAGTTCGGGAGTATGGTGTGGCAGGGAAACCACCATCTACCAAAGGAGATATATCCGATCTTTCGGGCAGTCTTAGACCATTATGAGCGCAAAGCCTCATTTACCTGCGAGGTCACAGGCGCATCAAATACTGCCCTGTGCCTACCCAACGACGGCACAGGCCACGGCTGGCGCAGGACGCTGTGTAAGGAGGCCTGCCTGCAGCTGAATTATATTCCGGAGAAGACGGATATTGCCCAGAGATGGGGCATCGACAGAGTAACCTTAAACGCAACAGCAGAACATCATGAAAAAAACGCTAACGTTTGATCAAATCAAATCAGTAATGGCCCGGTCTTTGTACAACACACTGTATCGGGAGAACAATCCTCCGCCTGATGAGCTCCGCATTCCGTATGCGGCAATTCATCCGGTCCCGGACGAAGAGGACACAGCCACAGCACGCGTCACGTATGTCGTGAACTGCCCAGGGCGGAAGGTGCACACCGTGAACATCAAGTTCAAGTACGAGAATCCCTCGGGCAAGTTCTTGCGCAGCACCATGACCTATGTCTGATAAATACGGTGAGTTCACAATCGACAAGGAAGGCAACCTGTCGATTGATAAGCTGGAAGGCTTTGGCGAGGGCTGCGCTGACTTTACAGCCCCGCTCGAGAAGCGTATGGGCATACCAGACGAATCCTCGAGGAAGTTCACAGAGGAATACAACGAGCCTGTAGAGGTTAAGCCGGACGGCATAAGAATCTAATGGAGTCGACTCTCTACATCGACACCGAGGGGAACATTACTGGACTGTCAGACGAGCTTTTCGACAAGCTTGGTGTTCTAGGGCGCAGAGAAGTGCGCCGCGTGTCAGATATAGAGTTCGATGAGGTCGCCCAGGAATGGGTGGCTACCACGAAGGATGGTGTGGAAATCGGGAGGCACACAGATCGTGCCTCCCTGATTCTTATCGAGCGCAATTACCTAAACAAGCAACTCGAAGCGGATGAAACACAAGAAACTAGAAATACTGCATTACAAGGCAGGTAGTAGCGATAAAGTTTATATCGTCGAATTGCTGCAGGTGGACGACGCGTACTACGTCTATGCCAACTACGGCAAGCGTGCTATGAAGAACCTCATCAAGCAGCTTAAGCTTACGACGAGTTCATATGCTGCTGCATTGGCAGAGTTCAACAGCATCGTGGCCTCCAAGACGCGGGAAGGCTACGATCAGGTCAGACAAGGAGCCGCGTTAGACATACCTGGCTTTCCCGCTATTCTGGCTGCGGCCAAGGATAGCGAAAGACGTATGAAACAAGCTGGCAAGAAGAACGTAGAAGATTCTCCTGCCGGAGCAGAGGAAACAGTCAGAAGACTGCCTGTTTAATCTTGACAGCCGTCGGGCTGTGTATAGTATCAGCGGATATGAACGAAGAGCAACCGCAGGGTTATCTGCAAGTGATAGAAGAGGCACTACAAGAACGATTGCGCCCTTATATAGGCCAGCCGAATACGGTCGACGTGCGCGCACAAACAGCAGAAGCCATGACCGAGGTCACTGGTGTGGAGATAGATCAGTCCATGATGAACGTGGTGAATAATGTGGTAACAGCGAACGTTACTATTCCGGCTCCTATGAACTGGATGCAGACCAATGAGGTAACGTATATCAACGCCAACGGAGATAGGTTTGTGCAGTGGTCGGAGCCAGGTCAGTATGACGGATTTGGGGTTACCACAGGTATGGTAACAACAGCCACCAATGGGCTGCGGGTATACTCCGGTGTGCTGGACATACGCTCACCGGAACAGAGAAAAATCGAGGAGCTCGAAGATATGCTAAGCAGAGCAACAGAGGAGCTTATGGTCGCCAAGAAAGCACAGGAGAAAGCTAGCAAACTCGAGCACGAGGCGGAACACCGCAAATTACCAATATAATGACAGACAACCCACGCTTCATAGCGTTCGCAGACGAGCATCTGGGAGCAAAGCTGTACAACATTCCTGAGCTGGAGCAGGATAACAGGTCGCTTTTCTCTCAAGTGGTGGACACTGCGATAGAACTTAAGGTAGACTATTTGATCTCCGTTGGAGATCTGTTCGACGACAACGAGCCTACCTCCGAGCTCGTGGACTTCGTGCGCTCAGAGCTAGTACGCTTGAAGCAGGCCGGTATTAAACCGCTGGCCATCTGCGGAGACCACTCCAAGGCGGTGCACGGCGTCACCTGGGAGAAGATCTGCGGCTTCGAGAATATCTCCGATGGGCACCAGAGCTTCGTCGGTGTAAACTACAACGACAATCCAGCCGTTGTTCTAGAGGAGCTCAACAACACTTTGAACAGCAGACCTAACAACACAGTAAGGTTTGTATTTCTGCACGCACAGCTTCCCGAGCTTTGGCCCTTCTGTGACGACAAGAAGAAGATCTCCATGAAAGACATGGACTTTTCCAATCATTGTGAGTCACTGGTAGGGCTGATGTTGGGGGACATACACATTCGCAAGGAGACGAAGTTCTTCGACACAAACTGCGACAAGCAGATATTTGCAGGCTACTGCGGCTCGCTTGGCGTAACAGCCTCGAACGAGACTAACAAGGAGGGTTTGTATTACTGGAACGGCGAGACGCTGAACCTGATTGACTACGAGCTGCCTAGAAAGTTTGTCCGCATAGACGTGACTGAAGAGTATCTGCAAAAGGTTACAGAGCAAGACTTTGCAGAGTATACTGGAGAGGCCAATAGACCGGTCTTTCTATGCCTGCTGCACGGAGTCAACGTAGCAGGGCGCCTGGACTTCCTGTATGAATACGGCTTTGTAAAGATGAGTCGCATAAAGGACGACAGCGCACTGGGTGCGGAGCTAATCAACATACGCTCCGAGCTCAAGACAGGTGACCGCATTACCGCGGTGCTGAAAGAGTTGGTTAAACCCACGAGCGAGCCGGATATGCTCTACGATGCCCTGCACAGAATGCTTGGCACCGAGGACCCCAAATCCGTACTCGACGAACTGAAACATAAACTGTTAGAACCATGCACAGAACAAGAAATATAATCGCGCTAGTAGGCTTGCTGTTGTTGGGCACAGCATGTTCACACACGGCTAAGAAGCCTGGGCCTGCGCTGCCCGCAGACATCACTGAGAAGGGTGTCATTCTATACTTGGATAAATAAATGGAACTGCTGAAACTGATACTTAGAAACTTCCGCAACCATCGCAAGGCGGAGTTTAATTTCTCAAGCGGTGTTACCGGTATTTCCGGAACAAACGGAGCAGGAAAGTCTAGTATCGTAGAAGCTATTCTGTTCCTGCTCACAGGGGATTACTACGGAGAGAGCAAGCAGTCGGTCATCACCACAGGTGAGGTCACCGGCTACGCCATTGGCCACTTCAAGATCAACGGCAAGCTGGCTATTCTCGAGCGACACCTGGACACATCCAAGGTTAGCTTGAAGTACGATGGCAAGGTGTTGAAGAAGTCCGGCGAGGTCAACGATCTCTGGGATAGCTTGTTTCAGATAGACAAGCACATCATGAAGAACGTGGTTATCTCCAAGCAGAAAGACATCGCGCTACTGTTCTCAGGAGATGCTGCTGTAAGAGAGAAGCTCTTTCAGAAGATCTTCATGGTCCCCAACACAACCAGGCTCAGGGATATAGTCTGGAAGGATTACATCAAGAATGCCCCGCCGCTTATACCAGTGCATCCCACAGGCTCGTTGGAGCAGACCAAGACACAGACAACCGCCTCATTGACTGCTATACGTGCGCAGCTCGCCGCAACACCTGATAACACAGTAGATATGGAGGAGGCGTTGGTGCGCCAGGCCTATCTGCAAAAGTGCCTTGGGTCGGAATTCACAGTAGCCATTCATGAAGCTAGCTTGGCGCGCTTAGAGGAAACCATTGCGCAGCTGCAGGCGGAGGTCACCGCCGTGTCCGCTTATTACAACGCCGAGCAGCACGAGCTGATCAAGAAGGAGGTCTACACGCTGGACCTACTGAAGCCTAGAGTAGCTAAGAAAGAGGCCTTGCAGGCGTCGATGCGTAACATTGAGCGCGGATTGGCTGAATGCGAAGCTACAGAACAGACGCGCGATGAGTACGCTGTCTTGGACCAGAAGATCCGTGGCGACGAGGCTATATTAACTGCACTTCGGGCGCAGTACAACAAGGACAAGGATAGACTCGCTGGCTACGCTAGCAAAGGGCTTAGCGCAGAAGTTGAATCCTGCCCTACTTGTGGTAGCGAGATACACGATCTCAAAACCGTGATCGCGCACATACAGGAGGACCTTGCTAAGCAGCAGGCCCATGGCTCCGAGCTAAGAGCGCAGCTTGAGAACGATAAGCGTGCTTTGGAGATAATGAAGCGTAACCTGACTATACTGGATCAGCTGCAGAACTCGTGGCGCGAGAAGCAATCATCTCTAGATGCTCTTGAAGACCTCGAGTATGACGCAGACACGCACAAGGAATACGCCGATACTCTAGGCGTGTTCGACAAGCTGCTAGAGAAGAAGAATAGGCTTGAGGCTGAGTTGCGCAACGAAGAGAACCATAAGGTGAACATTACTGTGGAGCTGGCAGGCACGACAGCGTACGACAACAGAGACACCACCGCGCATGCGGAGCTGCTCAGCGTCGAGGCACGGCTAGCTAGGTATAAGGAGCAAAACAAGCAGCGCTCCGAGCTTGTGGTACAGGAGTCTGTGACACTGAGAGAGCTGGATAAGCTCGACAGCCTGATAGAGAAGCACGCCACAGACGTGAAGATCAATGCGCGCAGACAGCGCTACGCTAAGGTACTTGAGGAGATCTACGATGTGCTCCACACATCTAAGTTGCCCAGGCTACTCATTCAGACATACGCCAATAACGTGTCTGTCGGCATGAGTAACATACTAACGGCGTTCGACTTCCCTTATACGGTGGAAGTCAATGATAACTTCGGTATAGACGTATTCGACTCGTCCGGTAACAAACTGCCCTCTGTATCAGGGGGACAGGAAGTTATGGTCGGCATGAGTATGCGGCTAGCCGTTCACGAGCTGTTCGGTGGATCCTTTCCGTTTATGATTGTAGACGAGGGCTCCGACGGGCTGGCTCCTTCAGCAAAAAAACAATACTTTGACATCATACGTAACCTCAAAAACATGAGCAAGTTGAAACAGATCATAGTAATTGACCACGATCCAGCATTGGAAGATGCTGTTGACAACGTCCTGCGTCTATAGGTATGTTTAGAGCAGGATGCACCGTATCAGAGGACGGAGTTAACAAGTTCCAGATCTTTGGGCAGGCTTACACCGAACAGGATGCTATAGCCGCGCTCGACAGAAAGCTGCAACACTTCGACCACATACATACCACATATGAAATATGCCAGACGAAACACCCATAATTCCAGCACTACTGACTGGGGCCGCAGTATACTTCGGTATCAAGCGGCAAGGCAATAGCCTGGCGGACCTAGCTAAGATTGCTGTTGGGCGCGTTGTTGATCAGGAGACTGGTCAACGCGCGCCTAAGCAGCAGCAAAACCGTCCGCCTAAGAAGAAAAAGAAAGCAAAGCAACGGGCACCTAGATGAACATTGAGGTAACCAGGTTCGACGGTGGGCTGCGGATCAAGCCCGGCCCACCATACATACAGAAGTTTCTGAAGTATCAGCATCGTGAGATGAAGACGGTTAATTGGAAGCGGCAATGTGTCTTCGAGCAACGGTTACTTTATACTGTCGGCAGCGAGAATGACCTGTACACGTTTCCAGGATTTGCGCATGCTATACAGGCGCTCATCGAGAAGAATCTAGATACGTGCAAGATGATAGACCTGCGCACTCCCATGCCGGCACCGGACTGGGCACGGGTCAAACAGATCAAACTGCGCGACTACCAGGTGGATATGGTGCTCGACATGCTCTTCAAAGGGCAGGCAGACAGTGGCGTGGTCAACGCCACAGGAGGCTCGGGCAAGACATATCTACAGGCCATTACATATGCAGCCTGGAACAACCTGAACACAATCCTCACCATTCCGCTTAAGCAGGTGGTCATACAGACCTACGAGAAGTTTAAGCAGCTATTTCCCGACAAGCACATCGGTATAGTTGGTGACGGTAAAAATGACATAAGCAGCGACATAACCATCGCAACGTTTAGGTCACTAAAGAACTGCGCCCTCGAGAAGTGCGAACTGCTCCTAGTAGACGAGATGCAGTCGGCAGGGCAGCCTACGTTCCAGTCGTGTCTCAACCAGATAAAGCCGTATAGAATATTCGGTTACTCTGCGACGACTGAAGGCATGTTCAACAATACAGATAAGTTGCTGAAGGGTATTTTCGGCGATGACTTAATCTACTTTCCCTACGACGAGGCGGAAGATGCCGGTGCTGTAGTGCCAGGCGTGGTATACATGGTGCGTATGCCAAACATATTCCTACCAGACAGCCAGATGAGCATAGAGACGAGGCTGCGCAACGGCATTAAGAGAAACGCCACACGCAACGAGCTCATCGGCAAGGTATGCAGCAAGATACCTGATAAATGGCAGGCAATCGTATTCATAGATCATGTGAAAGATCATCTTGTACCTCTGTTCAAGTATCTACCCAAAGGGGCCAGGTATTTGCACAGGGAGACGAGCAAGAAGAATGTTGGTACGTTTGCGCTGAGTCCGAAGGAACAAAACCAAACCATTGACGACTTTTCGAACAATAGGTTTGAGACTCTGGTGGCGTCAGACGCTTTCCGAGCAGGTGTGGACATTCCTAACTGCCGTGTAGTGATACAGGCATCGGGAGGTTCCTCCAAGGTTGAGGTGCTGCAGGAGGCCTACAGAGGCAGCCGCATACTAACAACCGAGCAAAGAGAGAAGTTCGACCTTCCAGAAAAAACACACTTCGTGCTTGTGGACTTCATGGATAACCATGATACGGTCCTCGAGTCTATGGCCAAGAAGCGCATGGAATACTACAAGCAGCAGGGGTGGACGATTAAGATAGTGAATACACCAGATGAAATAGACTGGCATTCATTTGAGCAAAGGCTGCTATAAGCCGAGGACAACGCTAATAACAAATGGGAAACACAACAGTACTAAAATCCCTACGGGATAAATTTGGTAAGGCAAAGATGGTGACCGGAGGCGGTTACCGCATTGTGTGTCCCACTTGCACGGCACATGACGCAAAGAAGATGAAAAGATATTTATCTCCAGCCTGGACTGTGAGCAACTGCTTCATCTGCAACAAGGTGGTTCCTATACGGGAACTGCTGAGCGATGATCAGCTCGCCCTCCGCTTCGAGGTATCCGCGGAGGACAAGGAGGTAACGGAACACCCTTTTGCAAGAAAGCTTCCGTACAAGAACATTGTGCAGCTCCACGAGCTAGACTTCGACGAGCCCGTGATCCAGTTCCTTACAAAAGACTGGCTGTACAAGATGAAATATTACTCGAGCCTGGGTATAGGCTACATACCGTGTGGCGGCGGTGAGAATATTCAATTCGACTCAGGGTTTACGCTTAATACGTCAGAGAGCTTGTTCTTTCCCGTGTACCACATGGGCGAGTTCGTAGGCTGGCAGCTTAGGTTTATTCCTGGAACATGGAACGGTGATAGATTTCAGTTCATGAGATACATGCACCTGTTTCCAAAGGGAAATTATTTATTCAACTATGATGAGGCCAAGAAGCACGATAACGTTGTTGTGGTGGAGGGAGTTAAGAAGGCTCTTAAACTACCCAATGCGGTTGCAACGCTCGGTAAGGGAATAGCAGACACACAAAAACAGTTGATTCTAGGATGGAAAAAGATTACGTTGATTCTAGATGGAGACGATAAGACGCAGCTACTCGCAAGACAACTGCAGCGAGAGTTCACGTTCAGTGGGCGCACCTGTGTCAACGTAAATCCGATGGAATACGGCTTCCCATCTCCGGATGAAGCCACAACAGAACAACTGCAGTTCATGATCGAGGAAGAATGGAAAGAGATATCGAACAAGTCAAAACAGAGTTAATCGAGTACTACGTGGAGAAGAAGCGCATAGCCAACCCACAATACCAATATGTAAGCTCTCCGCGATACGATAAGCTGTTTGAGAAGATGGCTAAGATCTGTATCGATAACGACCTACCAGCTGATGGTTACATACAGGCTGCGTGGAATGATGCACCTAACAAGATGAAGTTCTCTCCGGACAACATCACGCTGGTAGCTCACGGCAAGAACCCGGCCAATAAGATGGCGACCGTGGATGAGGAGAGCTTCGCTGGAATGATAGCCAACCAGCTAGAGATAGTAAGCAACTACGTAATTAAGAGTGGTTGGAGCGAGCGAGAAGTCTTGCTATATCCGGAAAACGGCCTGTACGGCTGGTTCAGAATCATAGCATCGAACAAGAACGATCAGGAGATTCTGGATAAATATAGGGAGATAGCCAGGCTTGAATGTACTCCCGAGTTAAAAAAGTTCCTGGACAGCAAAGGTTACGACACAGAAAGGTTATTCTTCAAATGATAGAAGCAACATACAATTCAGCAGATTTCATCGAGCTATTGCTCAAGTACATAGCTCGCAGCCCCAAGGTATTTGAGTTAGCCAGAGCCTCCAAGCTAGCACCAGCAGACGTTGGTAGCGTTAACGTATACCGAGTGCTGACCAAACTCATTCTGGATATAGGCGCAGCCCCTGTGGATCAGGAGCTACTCGCCATGCAGATCAAAGAGGCGATTAAGAGCGGCGAGATACTGCGGGAGCAGATAGATGAAGTAGCAGAGCTGCTATCCTTCATGTATTCCGATGAGCTGAACAACGAGGATTACATGTTGAAGCAGATAAAGCCGTTTCTAGAAGTAAGGCGCTTCGACATTATCCGCGAGTCTTCCTCGACCGCCAAGGAGGTGGCCATGAAGGCTATTCAGCTTGACAAGGATTTAGCTGGAGTGGACAAGTGGGCGCAGATGCGTAGCTTCGAGCCATTTAAAAAACTAACGTTCAAGAAGCTAGAACAGACTATGGGGCTTGGGCTACCTACCATTGATGAAGTCTCCTACGGGCTCAAGTACTCCGAGTTTGGAATCATGATCGGTTACTCAGGCACAGGTAAGACTGCGCTGGCTGTATTCTCTGCGGTCCGCAGAGCTATGCAGGGTACCAAGGTGCTCTACTTCTCTATTGAGGAACCTGGCGAGAACCTAAACAACAGAGCATACGCTCATATATTTAAGCTGCCGTACACAGAGTTGCACAAAGGCAACTTCGCAGTACAGGAAGAGCTGAAGCAGGCCATGGAGTTTGCCGACCCTAAGTTGATAGAAGCCCTCGGTGATAACTTTCGTTTGAAGGACCTAAGCATGGCCGCTCCTATCCGAGTGGACACGCTTAGGGATGCCATTGAGGAGGAGTATCAAGCTACGGGCTGGTATCCAGACCTTGTATATATTGACCAGATGGACTTTCTCGAAGCTGCAAATCCTGTAGATGATAGATGGCAGAACTACGAGAGCTTGTCTAATGAGGTGCAACAGATGGCACGCCAACATAAGACAGGTGGAGAGCATCCTATTGCGGTATGGCTTGTACACCAGGCTACTGGTAAGATGCGTAGAACATTCAGCAATAACGAGATATCAGGCTTCAAGGGAATTCTGAAACCAGCTGACTACATGATAGGTATAGGCAAGGACGCCCCTACCGACAAGATTGTAAACATCTTCTCGTTGAAGGTACGTCACGGAGCGGCCTTCGCCAAGGACTACCGCGCTGAGCTGGAGTTCATGTGCTTTGAGCCATACGACAAGGCTGCCGACGAGCGCATCAACACCGCTATTAAAGAACGAAAGCGCAAGGCCGCTGCAGGAGCAGACGGGCTATTCGCCAACATTCCCGGAAGGGAGAAGGTTGGTAATCTTCCAGAGGCAGACGGCTGGGAAACTAAGAAAAAAGGAAAGAAGAAATAACATATGGCAGGAATACCTATAGAGGATAAAGTAAGAGTGGAGCCTAACGGCGACCCTGAGGAGGCTGAGGTAATGGTAGTCTTCTCACACCCTAGTCCAGATGACCTAACAGAGCGTGCATTTGGTGTGGCAGGGTTTGCAGCAGCAGAGGTGCACCAAGCACTGGATCTGGCTGGCATTCCACAGGAGAAGGTCTACTTCACTGGAATGGTTAAATGTGGGTTGGGAGCAGGTAAGAAACCCACAGCAGAGGACATAGAGTTCTTTGCAGAGGAGTTCGACCAGGAGGTCAAGGATGTAAACCCAAAAGTGATCATTACTCTAGGGGCAGAGGTATTCAAGCGAATGATGAAGACCAACATCAAGATGGGCGACTACATAGGTGAGTTTGTTGACTCACCCTACGGTAAGCTCATGCCTACCTATGCCCCAGGATTCATTGTTGCACAGGACCCGACAAAGAGACCCGCGTTCCGGAGAAGCTTCGAGATGGTCACACGACTGCTCGACGACGACCTGCACTTCGTGCCCTACACGTACAGGATCATCAACGACCCAGAGGAGAACAAGAAGATTCTTCAAGACTACATCGACAAGGGTGCGTTTAAGATTGGGTATGACGCTGAGTGGTGTGGTGAGAAGTGGGCTGACGATGAAGTGATGTATGAGTTCCAGTATAGCTGTGAAGATCACGTCGCCGTCATACTGAACATCTCTCCAGACGGTAAGACCGAGAACAGAGAGCTGCTCGATACGATGAAGATGATATTGGAGCACCCACAGGCAGAGAGGCTTGGATGGAACATCCGCGCTGACGACCTGCGGCTCATGCATAGAGGCTTCAAGCTTCCAGATGAAACGCTGGCGTTCGACGGCATGAAGGCAGTGGCCTTCTTTGACTCACGACTAGGTAAAGGGTTGGAGACCGGCATTAGGCTGTTCACCAGCTACAAGCCCTACTACGTCGAGTTTGCTAGAAAGATGAAGGAGCATAAGATCAATAAGAAAGAGATGGCCAAGATGAAATTTCTCGAGCCAGAAGTCTACTATGATTATTGTGCTGGTGACGCAGTATCTCACCGCAGGGCCTGCCTCAAGATGATGCGTGCCTTTCCCGAGCATTTACAGGATTACTATTTCAACGTATATCTTCCGCTGACGAGTTACTTCACAGACATGGAGTATACCGGCATACCAGTGGATAAGGAACTTCTCGATGACGTCACTAACAAGTACATGGAGAAGTACATGGAGCTGAAGATGCAGCTCGCGGGATTGCTCAAGGAGCGCTACGGTATAGAGGAGTTCAACCCGAACTCGTCGATACAGAAAAGAGAGCTTCTGTTCAAAACCTTGGAATTAGAGCCTGCGTATTACACTAAGGCCGGCAAATCCCCGAAATCTGCTGCTTGGTACAACAAGCAGAAGAAAAACATACAGGCGCAATTTGCGCCGTCGTCGAACGGTAAGTCACTGGCGACGATCAAGTTTAATCTGGCTGAACAACTGGAATTCATGCCACATAATAGAGACCTACAAGATAAATTAGATCTCATCTCGTTGATGCTTAACTTCAACCGAGTAAGCGTCTTTGCCACTAAGTTCTTATCCAAGAAGGGTTTGGTACTAGATGTTGAGCAGGAAGAGGAAGAGGACGACGAGGAGGAGCTAGCTAATCTGGAGGTTCCTTTAAAGCAAAGTTACTGGGCAGCGATCGCAAAAGATGGTAGAATACATGCCTCGTTCTTCGAGCTCTTGAAAAACTTTAGGTCGTCGAGCTCGCCTAACGTACAGAATCCTGCTTCGAAGGTTTTGTCGTATATACCAGAGATATTTGTGCCAGGCATATCGAAGCTCTCCGGCTCAGAGTTAAAGGCCGCGGAGAAGTTCCTACCCAACAACATCAGGCAGATCTTCTACCCAGGAGACCCTGACTTTCACTGGGTGGAGCTAGACATAGCAGGAGCAGACCTTGCTATCATGGCGTTTATCTCACAAGACCCGCTGTTCATTGCAGACATACGTGCGGGCAACTTCCACCAAACAAAGATGCGGGAGTACTTCAACGATCCGGAGCTGACAAAGAAGGATATCGCCAAGTATGTTATCTCGAAGGGGATTACATTCCGCGTGTCCTACACAGCAGGACTAGACTTTGCTGCCGAGCCTATCAAGGCAGACATCTATGCCGAGAACGGGCTGATGGTGGACATCGAAACAATCAAATATGCGCTAGGTACCTGGAGAAGGTATGAGCGCTACATGGCGTACCGTGAGGAGTGTACACATGAAGTGGAGGCACACAACCGTATAACCAATGCGCGAGGAATGCGCTTGCTGTACGAGGATACAGACAACTTCGGCATCAAAGCCGGTTGGCTGAATGAATCTCTTGCATTTCCTATAGCATCAGAGCTCGCCTGCTACCTATGGGATGCTTTAGTGCAGTTAAGGACCTTTTTAAAAAAAGAAGGGCTCTGGATGAAATACGTGTATCCAGTTAACACTATTCATGACGCAGCAATATGGATAGTGCACAAAGCTCTGTTTAAAGACAACTACTTTCCGGAGGTTTTAAAGTATATGTTTTGCGATAAAGTGCGGCTGGTCACCGGCGACGCGCTTGGCTGCGAGATAGTAGCTGCGAACGCTTGGAAAGGGAAAGATGCGGTATTCGACAAAGCTACCAAGTGGGATTTTAAGAACGGGCTATGGGTGTGGGATGATTAAGCTAGGGTAGAGGCATAGCTAACTGCCTCAGCCTCCGTTTTGAAGCGGCGCACCTTCGTTGGAGGGTATTTTACAAGCCAGCGCTTATGAGTGTGGCAGAAACTAACGTGTTTATGCTTGGAGGTATATGTACGCTGAATGGAGGCGTACCATGCCGCTAGATCAAGCGCGGCATAGTCCTTTTTACTGAAGTTAAGGTTAATGACGCCGGTTTTCACAAAAAGCAATGTAGCTTTATCATATGCGCGGGCGGCTTCATCCTCTGTGGCGTACATACCGAGGTGCAGCTGCTTCTTCCCTAAGCTAATATATGCTTGCCACTTTTTTCTTTGTGTGTGCCAGCGCACTCCAACAAACTTAGATGTAAATTGTCGCGTGGTGGGCTTTATGCCTCGCGCATTATAGCCTCCAAGCCTAGCAAAGAGGGGGTCTATCATTTCCCCGCCATGGGTGCTTTAAACTATAAATAGAGACCATATAAACATTGTACACGATATTGATTTAAACACAATAAAAATGGGCTTATTAAAATAGCTTATGGAAAAATACAAGTCATTAAAATTAACAAATAATTCAAAAGTAAGAAGTTACGACGGACACTTCAATACGTTCAGCTTACGTTCTGGCAAGCCAGAAGATGGAGGAAGCTGTCCATGTGCTACAGAAGGTAAAGGTGGCTGCCTCAAGGTATGCTACGCAGCCTCTCTACGAAAGCGCTACAAGGGCTACGCTGCGGTTGAAGACGAGAATACTGCACTACTGCAAGATAAAACGGCAGAGGAGCTGTTTGAGATACTGGACAACACTGTAACAAAGTGGCGTTTAAACGGCGGCGACCGCTCACCATATTTCAGGCTGCACACATCTGGAGACCTATTCAACGACGCATATGCGCACGCCTGGAGCAGGGTCATCAAAAAGAATTCTGATATACGGTTTTGGCTGTATACCAGAAGTCTTTTTGCTGTCCATGCCCTGAAGGACTGCGAGCACCTTACAATACTGCTGAGCTGCGACCCTGTGAATCAAGCTGAGGTGCTGGCTGAGTATAACGAGAAGTATAAGGATTGTAAGAACATATCTGTGGCGTTCATGGGCGACGAGTTTCCTGCCCAACTCAACGACAGGCCTGTGTTGGTCTGTCCGGAAATTACAGGCAAGATGAAGAACACAAAGGATAGTGGTGCGTGTTTGAGATGCCGTGCCTGCGTAGACAGAACTCTGAAAGATGGGTCCATACGGCATATAAGATTCCCTATCCACAAATAAATGATAAAGACAAAACCTTACTATCTTATGAATGGAGTTAGGTGCTATGTCATCAGCGACCTTAGGGCCGATTACACCAACCCGTCCGTAACAAAGGCGGTGAAAGGGGTGCTATCCACTAACAACCTGTATGACAAGAGCAAGAACGGCGCGCTGCGTAGGCCAAACGTAGTTAGAAATGTGGTCATCGCAAGCCCGTTGCACCTGAACACACGGCAGCTGAAGACCTACCCGAAGATTCACGCCGCGGAGAAGAAGACGGTAGCCGGAGTTAGAGAGCGGCTTCCTGCCTGGGCCAAGCTGCCGCACATCGTAGCTGCAAAGGGAAAGTTGAAGAAACGCCCCAAGAAAGTAGCGCGAAAGGCTAAGAAGAAAAAGGTGGTTGTCAGGGCCACAAAATATCCTGGCGAGCGGTTCAGTCGTGTTCAAGAGGCTGTACTAAAGGCGGATATCAAACGCATATGCACTGCTTACACAAAGAAGCAGCTTGCAGCTCACCCAATGACTAAGGCCTACATCGAGAAGACGGACAAGTGGGCCTACAGAGAACCCTATTACATTCTATATAGAGAGTTCGACCGGTTGCTAACGCGGAAGCTTGCAAAAACCGGGCACAGCATTAACAAGCTCAACCTTGGCTTTCACCAAACAGATAGCACGGAAGCATACGTGAATCTAGTGGCAAAAGCTGGGCTTTTGAGTGACCTGCACAACCTCGCGATTGTGCTATTTAAATCTTGAGTTCAACGAACTTAAGCGTTAGTATAAAGACAAACCAAACCAAAGAGAAAAGTAATATGACATACAAAATCGACATCGCTGACCGCACTGGTCACACCACAGTAGCAGATCTAGAACTCGACGCCGCCGTCGACACAATCTGCGATAACGCCGAGAAGAACCAACGCTGGGTCTTCATCAACGGTGAGAAGTTCGAGTTCGAGGGCGCTGACGTGCGCGACAACGCAAACGTCAATAAGCTCCGCAACAAGCTCGCTGCCGAGAATGATCCGATGATCCTTCTGACTGGTGTGCTGGTTGGTGGTACTGCCCAGGAGGCGTACGACTTCTACACAGCTCTGTACAAGCTCTAATGTACGGCCCTAAGGGCCACTGACTACGTCACCCCCCGCCTCTGGCTGTATCAAGCAGCTATGCGTAATCGGGGGTGAGTTTTTGAACAAGAGGGTGGGGATAACTTCCCCACCCTTTTTGTTTTATCATGCCGAGGCATGGAGACCAACCTAACCAATGAAATTAACATTACCAGAATTTAAAAAGCTAATCAGCTCGTTCAGCAAGTCCTCAGGGGCGTTGTCTGACGGCGCTGTAGTTTTTGACTTTAAGTACAACAACACAGTGCAGGGCGGGCTATCTCACGTGTTGTATCTCGAGGCTGCCTCTTTTGCCGACGCGCACAAGATGCATGCATACTTCGCAGCAGGCGGCTCACCGCTGTTTCTGCACAATTTAAAGCTCACAACCGCCGACAGGGAGCTTCCTGACAAGATTCGCAAGAGCGCTGGTGGCGGAGGTGTGGAGTATGGCGTACGCGGGTTCTATGAGAACACCAATACGAACTACCCTGCTCCGCAGAAGAACCTCACGCTGACGCACATTCGGAAAGATCTACCGGCCCTGCACAAGAGCATCAAGCTGGTGCCACAGGAGCTGGACATCGCCTATACGCCGACGCTGATTCAGCACGAGCCTATTGAGCATCTGTCCAAGGGAAATACATATCGTATTCTGACAGGTCAGCACTTCGACACAAACAGGACTGAGGTGAGCTACTCCGGTGACTCTCCGATGCTGTGTATGATGGTGAAGGAGACTGAGCCGCTGTACGACTACCTAGACAAGGGCTTCTTCCTCATGAAGGCGCCATCGGCAACACGGCTAGGCAAGCCGTCGTATATTGTCACGAACAACTACGACATCAACACAGCCCACATCATGCTGATGTGCTTGCTGCAGCCTGCGCTGACCAAGCTGCTTGTTAAGAAGTGCTTCATCAACTCGCACGACGGAGATATTCTACGCCTGCGTATGGAAAAGAAGCTGACCAAGAAGGTTAAGGAGGCGTATGCCGCTGCCCATGTAAAGATGGAGAACGACTACCGCAGAAGCTCCAACCTCGTGGTCGTGGGTAAGCTCAAGGCAGGTGAGATCCAGCAGATCAAGATCAACGACATCACCATCAAGCAAGATACAGCTACATATGAGAACGTATCGGTCGAGTATCCAAACCTGATCGACGTGCTCTACAACAAGCTGAACTTCAACGGCGAGTTCGACATCTACACGATCGTCGACCTGGTTGGTGGAGAGCTGACGGCGAAGCTCGCCAACGGAGCACTCCCTGCTGACGCGTTTACCGCGAAGAAAGCCGGCGAAGAGGCTCCCAAGGAGTACAAGCTACCGGCAATCAAGATCAACGGCATCGACATCGAGGCCTCCATTACGAAGGATCACCAGCGCAAGGTTAACGGAACGCGCATCAACAAGGACGAGATTGGGCAGGTTATCCATCGTGCGTCCTGCTACCGCAGTGCAGAGGACTACAAGCTGTTCCTCAAGGCGACCAGTCGCATGTCCATCAAGTGGCATGACGTCATCGCTAACGGGCTGCCGGTGAAGATTCACAAGAACATCACGAACGATGAGTACAACGACGAGATACCAGGGCTGAATGCACCTGCGCTCAAGTTCTACTTCGATGCGGAGAAGCATCACATCATGCTGGAGGTTGATAAGGAACGTAGCCTGCGTGTATCGCTGCGCTCGCTCATTGCCAAGGTCAACAGCGTCAACAAGCGCACGAACAATCAGTACGGCCGCCAGGGCTACGATTACAAACGTCGTGACTTCGAGTGGGCCAGGAAGGAGACCGCTCAGGCACTGATCGATACCACGTCCGAGACTACCAAGGATGAGGACGGCAACAAAGTCGTTAAGGCAAAGATCACACTCAAGGACATTGAGAAAGTGGTTGGTCTGGTTATCGAGAACAAGAGCAAGGCTATCGAGCGCTCGAAGGAGTTCTTGAACGCTGCGATCAAGATGACTGGTGCCGTGATGGAGAAGTTCAAGGGCAAGGACGCGTATATCGTCCAAGGCAAGCTGCGCAAGTATGCAGTTGTGGTTGAGAATGCTAAGGTGTATGACTATGACACTCAGCAATACAGATGTATCGTCAATGACTATCACTACAAAGGTGCTGGCTACGATGACATCGCTTCTCGGCTACTCGCCCTAAAGAATGATTCTGCAGTTCAGAACAAGATCGGTACGCTCAAGGGTCATGCTCAGCCAGGTGCTGAGAACGCCCACGATGACTATCACCCTGAACGTGACAACGGCCTTGCAGCTCTCGCTGCCCTGCCGGATGACGCAGTTATCGAAGACATCGCTAAGATTAAAGACAACCTAATTCCAGCATAATGCAAATCGAAATACAAGACGACCTATTGGCCGAGGTGCTTACAGCAGCCTTGGATGAAACCCTAACCATAACACAGGCGCTTGAGCGGCTGCAGACCAACCCAGTCGAAGTGGAGAACGCCTTGGCGTTGTTCCTCGAGAAGGCGTTGGATCGCATCTACGCGGCAGAAGAAGATGCCAGCGTACTGCAGCCGGTGGCTGTGGAGCTCGAGAATGCTGACAAGGAGATTATGGACGATCCTGACATCGAAGCCTTGCTGTTCGACCCAATACGGGACACAGCATTCGACGACGAGGAGTTTGACCCGGAAGGACTGGGCGATGAGCACCTTGGAGAGATGGGTGTTCACAAGAAGCAGGAATACCCTGCGTACTAAACGAGACAGGCTGGGCCGTGGTGAGACTCCGCGGCCCAGCATAACCAACAACCAAACCTATAATGCTTAGAGAAAGAATCAGTTACAACCTAGCCCAAGAATTATACAGAGCAGCTGCTCTGTGCAGCAAGTCCTCGGAAGAAGAGGGCGGATTACTCCTGCATCGCGACGAAGACTTCGAGTTTGTCAAGTTGCGTAACATATACACAGGTTCGACCACAGCGCTTGGGCTATATGAGGCCCACGAGGGAGACTTCGGTGAGCTGATCGTACCGCGTGTGCAGGAAGGATGGAAGTTGCACGGCAGCTTTCACACTCACCCGTCGTTCAGCCCGTCTCCAAGCTCGCTGGACCTAAACAAACTGTTTATGGGGTTCAAGTACAACTACATCTATGCTACGGAGCGCGGATACTATTCTGCTTCCGAGTGGATGGGTGAGGCCTACGAGGACCTGTACATTTACTATCTACCCAAGAGCTCCATGGAGGCTCTCCTATCAAATGGACATTAAGAAAATCAAGAAAATCGGCATTGCTGGAGCGGGAGGGATTGGAAGCAATTTGCTTGCGGTCCTGTTCGACTACGGCTACAACAGAAAGCAGTTTGACTACTCCGGCATGGAGGTTGACATCTATGACGACGACGTTGTGGATACATCCAACCTGCTGCACCAGCGCTTTACGCTCGACGATGTCGGCAAGCATAAGGTGAAGGTGCTCGAGGAGAAGTTCGTGGTCAATGGTATCACCAAATTCATGACTGAGAAGGACTTGAAGAAATATGATGTTGTGTTCTCGTGTGTGGACTCCATGGAGTTCCGCAAGATGCTCTACAACTATGGCTGGAAGCATGGCAAGGATGCTCCGTTCTGGATCGACGGCCGCTGTACGTCACGTACCGGTGCGCTGTTCAACTCGGAACTGCCTAAGAACCAGCTGGAGCCGTACATCGACGACTCGAAGGAGACAGGCGGCTGCCTGCTCGCATGGGAGAAAGAGGAGAACATCTCGCATGCATTGCCCATCATCATCTCAGGTATGATGCTACAAACCTTCCTGAATTATCTGCGTGGTCAACGCACAGATAAAAAGATTCTGATGGTATAATACATTGATGCTGCCCGGCTTACGGCTCTGTGAAAAACAGAGCCGGGCCAGGGGCAAATAATGTGGTTGACATCCCGCTTGCTATCGGGAATAGTGCACATAGCAAACATAGCAAACAAGCAAAAAGACAGTGACAGACGACAGTAATACAAAATGGCGATTATAAAACCATCGAAAACATTCCAGGGGTCGGAAATGCAGTTAGGCTCCAATAGTGCGCAGTATATCCGCGAGGGTGTGCGCCGCGCGGTATTCAATAAGACAACAAACCAGGAAGGTGCATATCTTTACTTCCTGCCCGGCTATACAGATGACGGTGCCGGCAACGGTGTGTGGTTCAAGGTGATCACGATTCGTGATAACTTCGGCGACAACTACAAAGAGAAATATATCGTACTCAACAAGGCGGAAGATCCAGCCGAGTACTTTGCAAATAACTTCAAGCTACTCTATCCAGATGAAGCCGCTGTAGGCGAGGTAGATGTGAATGGTAAGAAGTTCAAGAAGTATCCCAACTTCGGGAGAATCACGCAGCGCGTGCTATATAATGTCGCGTTCGCAAACAACCTAAAGGCAGGGGCCCACGTCCTCGACCTACCGCTAAAGAATGGTGCGGACTCGCTCCATAACTGGCTGGCAGAGAAAGATCTGCATGGTAATGACCGCCCGCTCATCAATGATCCCGAGCGCTGTCTAGCGGTACACGTGAAGCTGAAAGAGAATAGCTCCAACCCGTGGTCGATCGCACCTGATCCAAGTCAAGCGATCAAGCTACCAGATAAGCTCGCAGATGCGGACTATCTGTATAACTTGGACGACGTACTCCAGTTCAAGAGCACGGAAGAGATCATTGCAGGATTGCGCAAAATGTACTCGCGTGAGGTATTTAACGAGTGCATGGATGGTTATGATGGTTTGCCCAGAGAGGTCATCAAGGTAGCCCCTAAGGCACCTGCGAGGAAACCTCTGGCTAGACCGCCGGAACCTGAATACGAGGAAGAGCAAGAAGTTGACTACGTCAGCCCTCCTGTGCGTGTAGTGGAGGAAGAAGTTAAGGAGGAAGACGACTTCGAGGTCGCGAAGCCCACATTCTCAGCACCCAAGCCTGCGGCCCCAGTTGCCCCTAAAAAGGCTTCTAAGCTGCCAGCCAACCCCATAGCAGGGTTGTCACGGGAACAGGCACGTAGACTGCTAGAGACACCAGAGGAATAAGATGGACCCAGACAACTTCAAGAAATACCTGGAGACCATTAAGACCTCGTTCAATAAGAAGTTTGACGAGAAGATGGACCTCAATCCGGTATCGAAGGAGCCACCAGCTACTGGTATAGTGCTGGACAACCCTCTATTGGAGTATGCATTTGACCGTAGGTTTATGGCCTACGGTCGGTGCTACCTGATCTATGGCAAGAAGGGTTGCTCTAAGACGACGCTTCTGTTCGATCTGGCTAAGATATTCCAGAAGGCTGGTGGCATGATGTTCTGGATTGAGACGGAGTCGGCCCCAGACTTCGACTATATGCGTAAGCAGGGTGTAGATGATGAGCGTGTGCACTACCACAATCCGCGCACGCTAGAGCAGGCACTGACATTATGTAAGAATATCATCATGAACGTGCCCAAGTTCGATCCTGAGCAGACCACTCCCATTATGGTGGCGCTTGACTCCATCGCCGGTACTTGCACAGAGTACGAACGCGACAAGGACATGGTTGGTGAGACAAAGGTTGGCGAACATGCCAAGCTTATGGCTAACTTCTACAGGAACGTCATTCCATACCTGGAAACAGAAAAGGTCATCTTTGTAGCCACGAACCAGCTGCGCGAGCAGATTGGTGGCATGCAGGGGTTCGGCACAGAGAAGCCCGAGGCGCTCATCGGTGGTGAGGCTCAACGCTTTAATTCGACCTATCAATTCAAGGTCGCTCGAATTAAGGACGTTACTTCACCGGATAGCAACGGCGTCCAGAGAAAGTCAGGGTCGATACATACATTGACCGTCAAGCGGAATAAGCTCGGTAGAGAAGGCAACAGCCAGAAGATCGAGTTCGACATCCACATCGAGGGAGGCATAGATTGGTACTCCCCACTCGTAAGAGCCACACTGGCTCCTAATTACCCACATATCGTGGGCTCGCACGCAGGTGGATACTACTCTTGGAAGACAGAAGGAACGGAGTATATCGACCCAGAAACAGGTGCGGTAGGTGTCATCCAGACTAAGCACGTCGTGGGTGGTGAAGAGAAGATCAAAAAATATAGGGAGGGCGAACTGGGTTTCCTCATCCAGAACAGTCCTCAGGCCAAGGAAATATGCCGGCAAGCCTTCGGGCTACCCGACATGCCTAGTGAGGCCGCTAGGCGAGAAATCGAACAAACAAACAAAAAGAAGCGCAAGAAGAAGTCGAATCTAGAGGAGGATCTCGACGGCTCCTAGCGTTTCACACTACAAATGACACAAACAAGTAAATCGGAAGGGTATGAAACGGTGCTGGACTCTGTTAACAAACAGTTCGTCCGCACGGAAGTTGGAACAGGACGTCAGTGGATCTGGCCTGCAAAGGACCCCCAGACCACCCGTCGCAACTACGTACCCTCACACGGGGTATCAATGAAGCGGTTGCTCGAGCTCGGCCACAAGGTCCGAGTGATGCACCAGCGGTGGGGTGTGTATCTGCGCCAGGGCCTGCAATACGGCCATGGATTCGCGATGCACGAGGACGGGCGCCACAGCGTCGTTCTTCCCGCCGGCTTCAAGAAGAGTATGGACTATGACCTGGACCCGTTCGGCGGGTACACGCATATCCAGATCAAACACAAGACCACCGGTAAGGTGTACTTCGTGTCTGCCGAATGCTCCGCGCAGGACAACTACTGCTACAAGGAGGGCGTGCGGCAGGCTCTCGAACACCTCACGAAGGATGAGCTCACCGAGCTCGTCTCGAACGTGTAACCCAATCGTCCCGGAGAGTGGCTACGGCTGCTCTCCGGGATCCATTTTAACACATGTTATTCTTAGCGATTGAAAGCTATAATGTACGGTGCTCCATCTTTTTCAAATACCATGCTATAGCCAGGGGGTCGGCGTCTTTTTTAAGCTCCTCAGCTAGTTGTGGAAATGTTTTCTTTCCAAAAGCTAAACTAGCTGCTTTCAACGCAGATGACCCGGTTATTCCATCCGGTAAAAGCGCATGCTGCCATTTGCGCGAGTCTATCCACTCGTAGGTATACCCCAAAGCCTCAACCACTATGAGCGCAGCTTCCGCACATCTAACTGCCGACATTGTGGCCGCAAATCTTCTAGGGTTGACCATAGGCCTCTCAAACATGAGAAGCACATCACGCGGGTCTTGCACATGTGCCTTTAATAGATCTTTGAATTTCTCTACATCCAGCCTGCTGATAAACTTTTTCTCTTTAGTGTAGCTGCGCTGCTTTATTGTCGGAGTGCGATAATAAAAAGACTCAGTTGGTGTGAGTATGCCTACCCCACCTGAAACACCATTATCGACACCAATAAATATAGTTTTCATGTTAGTTATTATTCGCCACTGCTTTGCAAAGGTCAATAAATTCTTGGTCAGATAATGCACCTTTCATCATATTTAATTTAGTATGGCACCACTGTACGTTTCCCTTGGTATAGCCGCCCATTGAGTCAATTCTGTCCAATGAGGCCGTGCGTCCGTGTGCGCTTTGGCTAACGTCGAATGTTAACGGCTGACGCGAAAACCGGCACCTTCCTCCCTGCTTTAGGAACAACCTCCAGACATACTTTATATCTAGGCTCCAGACATGCCCACGGGTAGTAGCTTCGCGTTTAATCTTATTGAAATACGATAAACTGATCTCGCCCCAACCTTGCCATTTTATACTGTTTCGGCCTACAGCTTTGCGCACACATCCGCAAGAGCGCGTTTTGTCGTGCAGTAATGCTGCTGAAGATAAAAGCTTTTCATTGCCGCATCCACACATACACCTCCATAGCACTGAGTGTGTTCTATTCCTTTGTGGAGTGTATGCTACCACCCACAGTTTACCAAAGCGCTTGCCGGTAAGATCTTTGCAATTGTGGTGTAGTTTAACTTTTTGCATAGGTTTCATATTAGCTTAGAATAGCTGAACCCCAAGAACTGTCAAGTATTAATTCAACAATCAAAAATGAAAACAAGAAACTGAAACTAACAGGAGACGCAGACGGCTTACTGCTGGCTGAGTTTATGCGAAAGCAACAAAATCGTAAACTATGAACGAACAACTAGATGTAGACAAGCTCCTGCGGCAGATGATCGACGCCAAGGTTGTAGGAGGTGCCTGGGCTGGTAAGCCAGGGTCGATAAAAAAGTTGAGCAAGCTCATCGAGGACGCGGCTAAGGTACAGCAAGCCATGCTGGTGAAGCAGACGGTGATTCATGCCGAGCTGCACCAGAAGCTAGCCAAGTACATAGAGAACTACGTGTCCAAGCTTAAGAAGGCTATCGAGGCAGGCCAGACCACTACTAGAGGAACCAAGCGCATGGAGCTTAACATTCGCCCATTTCTCGAGTCCGGCGTCATGCTCACCGTAGCTAAGACCAAGGAGCGCGCTGCAGGGCTCATCAAAGCGATCAACGATAAGTTCAAGGATCTCGATGATAAGGATATGGTCGACGCGGCTTTAACTTACGAAGACAACGACCGCGACATCAATATCTTTATCGAGTATGAAACCAGGGCTGTAGCCAACAAGGAGTCCGCGGATAAGTTTCGTGCAAGAATAGAGAAGATGGCCATCTCGTTCGATAAGCTCATTCGACACGAGCTGCGTAAGGAACTAGCTGCGCTGTACAAACAAAAGAACAAAGTGGCATATGTGGCGGAAGTCGACTACGACTACTGGAACGTGCCTCAGCTGAAGGACTTCATCAACATAAGCGAGCTTATAAATGAACGAATTAGACGCTAAAATACTGTTCGACAACATAGAGCTCAGGCTGACTGACTATCAGGCGCTTGACAAGAAGCGCCAGAGAGGTATGGAGCGCCTGGAGAAGGAGCGCGCATACTTCTACAAGAACAGGCCAACTACGAACAAGAGGCTAGCCGAATGGCCGCACGGAAACCCCGTTACGTACAGAAAGAGAACACATGGATCACAGCAGCAGCCTGGCCTACCTCAACACTATTCTCACGGCCCAGCGACGTTATCAACAACGAAATCGCCAAGAACAAAGTACTTACGGAGAAGCTCCAGGAGCTACTGCATGAAATAGACAAGCGCGATGATGCGGAGAATATCATAAGCGTGACGGTAAACCACGGAGGCTCATGGAGTACAAAGTACGAGATAGTAGCCACCGTGGAGTGGTCAGACGAACTAATCGAGAAGCGCATGATGGAGCAGCACGGCAAACTAGAGACCGAGCTAAAGGAAGCGCTGCTCACGATGAAGAAGAAAGCATTCAGAAAAAAGTATGGAAAAATATATAGAGGACCAACGGAATAGCATTCCTCAACTCGACTTTCTGGGGGGTTACCTACCCCCCAGAGTAGAGGAGCAGTATGAAATCTTTGACGGGCTTCTGTCCGTCGTTGACTATAGCGCCAAGCCTGATTACACAGGAGTGGAGCCGTTCTTCGTCAACATAAACCCAAGCCTTGTAGGAGATTACACAGGCTACTGGACACACATATCACCAAAGGATCTGTCTGAGGTCTTTAAGCGCTTTCTGTTTGCCTTTATGAGCGTACACACGTCATGGAAGGCAAACGTAACGGGCTATAAAGCGATAGAGAACTGGTGGGAGTGGATTAACAACGCAACCGAGCTGCAGGACCGCCTGGTTGACTCCAGAGTGGGCATGCAGAATAATCGGGCCAAGTATCTGAACACCTTTGCTACAAGCTTTTGGAAGAACCCAAAATTTTATAGCAAGGGTGACAATGAAACGTGGGTGCAATACCGCGATAGACTTGAGCGCGTCACTCTAGGGCTAGGCAAGGCTAAGACGAGCTTTGCCATAGAGATGTGCTACCCTAACGAAACAAATGTAGTTTGCCTGGACACGCACATGTTTCAGGCCTATGGTTTGGATCAAACCAAGCATGCCAGGCAGTACGCAGATCTGGAACGCCACTGGGTAGAGATGTCCAAGATGTGGAATATCCCTCCATATATCGCTAGATGCCTGTACTGGGATGCAAAGCAAGGACAAAACAGCAGCCAATATTGGAGCCATGTTTTCGAAAAACAAAAAACCTAAACAAACAAACAAGCAGGAAGAAGCACAGATCAACAAAGAGCTATCCGCTGCATTAGGGCTGAAGGAAGTGAAGAACTTCTGCACGGACCTTGATGCGATCTGCGAGGAAGAAGCCGCACTCACCTATGACGAGCGTATGAAGTACAACGACATAGTGGGGCGCACAAGCCTGGTATGGCTATGGTTCGCACCTGCAAAAAGGCGGGCTAAAGCACTGCTACAACTCAAGACAGGAACAACCACATGAACATCAAGGAAATAAAAACAGCACTCAGCAACCTTATCATTGCCGGCCACGTCGCCGTCTGCGAGAAGGGCGGCGAGCTCAGCTACAAAATCACCGCAGCTGGAAAGAAAGCACTTAAAAATGGAAGATCCGGAGGAACAAGCGTCGCAGGGTGGCTCAGAGGACCAGCAACTCGAACAGGCAAAGGCCTACTTTGAGACCAAGAAGAAGTACCTCCTAGCGGAGGGCTTCATCGAGGAGGATGCTGATGCTCCGCATGGGTACAAACTCACCGAGGGAGGCATGTACTACGCCGAACAGAAGATGAGAGAGATGGCCCGCATAATGTTCGGCTTCAGAGAGGAACAATAATGCGAATTCTAACAAAGCTATATTTGACAGTAGTTGTACCGATAATGGTGACAACCATGTATCTGGCTGAGTATCTGACGTTCATGGTATGGCGCCTTTTCCTATAGACGGCAGCTGGATAGAAGCGACCGGCACACTCCGGGTAACAACCGGAGACATACGCATCTATGTGGGTGTAGACTTCTGCAAGTACTACATATGGTTATTCAGGAAGGCCTCCTTTAACACGATTAAGGTGGGGTCTCCTGCCCATGACGGGCACATAACGATAATCAATGAGCGGCTGCATCCAGGAATAGATACAACACCTATTCTACACCTACATGATATGCAGGTAACCTTTCATTACTACCCCGACGGCGTATACGGGGGAAGGTCAAGAGGCTTTCTAAATTTTTACCTACCTGTTCATTGCCAATTGATCAATGATATAAAACAGCTCGTAGGAGTAGTGGAAGACAGCTACCAGCACCCAGACTATCCGGACTGGGACGGCACGCACATAACGGTATTCAACAACAAAACATTCATAAATGAAAGCAATCATAAGAACTGATGCAGAAATTGATGCAGGGCTGGAGCTAACTCCCGATGAAATCGCCCACAACTTACAAGTAATCTCTAACTCCGTGGTTGCGCTATTTATGCAGCGCACGGACTATGACCAAGCTGAGGGAACTGACGGAGAAATACTGAACGAGGGCGAATACGCCTTGCGTATGCTCCAGCGAGCCTTTCCTTACATAGGAGACTAACATGAGCATAAGACGACCAAGATTTATTGAGATAGTCACACAGACAGACGAACGCGTATGCCTGAACCTAGATTCAATCGTGTCCGCCACGGCCTCTGACACGTTTGAGAACCACACGTGGATCTTTACAACCAACGGCTCTTTTCTAGCCAAGCAGCCATACGTGGAGATAGCTGCACTGCTAAAAGACTCCGAAATACATAGCGAGCTATACAGCCCGAAAGGACCAAGATAACATGAAAAGACAATTCCCTTTTGACTACATTGACAAGAATACGGCCGTAGAGACCGTGACATTCTCCAACAGCTCGTACGAGCGCATGGTAGACGGCTCTCTCATTAGAGTTGACCCTCCGCGCCCATACAGAGGCAAGCGCGACCGCAAGGATACGATCAAGCTGCGCAGAAGAAACAAGGAGCGGCGGGCAGCAATGGCCACATAATGGATAAGTACCTCGTATACGGAGACATACACAACAGAATAGATGCGGCTGAGCACGTTGCTTCCAAGTACGAGGACACTCACAAGATCATATTTTGTGGTGACTACTTCGACGGCTGGGGAGATGACGAGCACATAGCAAGAAAGACGGCCAACTGGCTCAAGAGGTCTCTTACCAGGCCAAACCGCATACATCTCCTAGGCAACCACGACGCAGCCTACGCCTTCTGTCATAATAGTGCGTTGTGGTGTCCAGGATACAGCCCAGAGAAGAACAGGGCCATACGAAGCATTATAAACGAGCTGGACTTCCGGCAGCTGAGGCTCTACTACGAGATTCAACGCGGTAGAGACGAGCGGCCCATAGTCATAAGCCACGCAGGCTTCACGCTAGCCAACCTATACGGATTCCGCCACATGGAGTACGTGAAGAAGGGTGGCAAGTTTAGGCACCTGATGGACCTCACTGTGGACGAGCATCTCTTTGAGATGAAGAAGCAGGAGCCGAGGTGGCGCGAAGCGGCGGAGAAGAGCGGCTACCATCACTTCATGTATCAAGGCTACAGGTGCGGAGAACCTGGTCATGGCGGGCCGTACTGGCTACACATGACACAGTTCACACCAATCCGCGGCATTGACCAGATCATGGGCCATACGCCGAACAGGCACGTGGTACAGAGCTGGTTTCCAAACAAGAAGGATAGCATCGCTAACGGCTACTTCATAGATACTCTGGGTGAGGAGTATCTGACAATCGAAAACGGTACCATCAACATAATCAAATACAAAAATGATAAAGTCGTGTGGGGTTCTGCTGAAGGTGAAGGACAAGTACCTGCTGGGTAGAGCCAGCGGTACTTTCAAGAGCTACAGCATACCTAAAGGTAAGCAAGAGGAAGGCGAGACAGAGGCCGAGACTGCCCTGCGTGAGCTCAAGGAGGAGACGAACATAACTCTCCAGCCTGGCGACATTGGTGTAACGCCGATAATGCGCTACACAACCAAGCGCCACAAGAAGGAGATTGTCGTATTTGCTGCAGAGCTGCAGGAGGTCCCCGAGGATATAAGGTGCATAGCCTTGTGCCCTAACGGCGAGCCCGAGCTGGACAGCTTTCTATGGGTAACCAAGGAAGAGGCCTCAAATATACTCGACAATCACATGCGCATAATATTCAATCATGATAGCACAGATAATAGTAAGCCCGAACTACGAGAAGGCGAGATTTCCTAAGACAATATACCTAGGCGGCAGCCCCTCACAGTATGTGGAAGACAACTGGAGAGACAGGCTAGTCAACGGAGGGTTGCAACACACCGCAACAACAATCTATGTACCCAAACCCACTTGGCAGGTTCTGCATCGTCAGACCGCGGAGGAGCAGTACACGGATATAGAATGGCAGCACAAGAGATGCAAGAGCGCATCTACTGTAGTGCTGTGGTTCGAGGATGACTTTTGTAAAGACCTGGCTATGTTTGAGCTAGGTGCTATTTTACAAAGGCAGGAGTGTGTCAGCGAGTCCCATGAAGTGGACGCTGTAAAGCAGAAGCTGGTGGTCGGCTTTCCTATGACCTACCAATACGGGCAAGAAGTTATCGTTCGAGCTGCCTGTTTTGGTTACAACGGTGTGATTTGCTACTCGATCGAAGAGATGACGCAGTATTTACTACAAGAGCCATAAAGCATTGTAGTCTGCACCGAGCAAGTCTTAGCTATTGACAATATGCCAAATGAAAAACTTAATTACGTAGGACTTTACCTAAACGGATCTCGAATGTATGGGATCAATACCGAGGACAGCGATCATGACTATGCTGGTATATACCTCACAGACAAACCAGGCGCACTGTTCGGCCTAGCCACAGACGATAGCTGGGTGCACAACACTACAACGGAGAACGAGTCGTACTGGGAACTGCGCCACTTTCTACATCTGTGTCGCAGATCAACGGTCAAGACCGTCGAGCTGATGTTCAACGATACGTGGCTCTATAGCAGCGACGTGCTGAAGGACATACTCCAACACAGGTCGCAGCTCATAGACACCAACCACTACGGCCATGCCTCGATGGGGTATGCCTCAAACGAGATCATGGTGGGCTTCGGCCAGAAGGCTGGTGACCTAGGCGCGAGTAGAAAAGAGCTCCTAGCCAAATACGGCTTCTCTCCGAAGAACGTAGCGCACGCTATACGCATATTGCTATGCAGCGCTGAGTTTCTAAGAACCGGTGTCTATCCTGTGCATGTGCGCAAGTGGAAGCCTGCATTGGCGGACCAACTACTTAAGATAAGAACAAACCCTGAGCTATTCAGTGTGGAGGAGCTGCAGGTCTGGGCGACAGGAGCCATGAACGAATTCGACGAGGCTAGAAAAGCCCCAGGTGTTGTAATGACCTTCGACACTGATGTCGCAGTCGACATCTGTAAGAGGGCCTACAAAAAACTACTAGTCTAGTTAAGCCCAAATACTTATTGACATAATTTAGCGTTTGAACCATAATGCATATATGGAAATAACGCTAATATGCCCCGAATGCTTAAATAAGTCAGTACGCAAATATCGTAGTCATCCGCCAAAATTCTGCTCTGCACGTTGCCGACACAAGTATTGGAGGAAAAACAATAGAGATAAGCTTAATGAAGCAGTACGAAAATATCGTGCAAGGCGTTACGCTGCAGAGGGGAACTGGCGAGAGGAGGGGGATAAGGCTAAGGCACTCAAAACGTGGATGATAGAGCTAAAATCTAAGGTGTGCATAGACTGCGGCGGAAAGTTCCCAACATGCTGCATGGACTTTGATCACTGCCGCGGTGCAAAGAAAAAGTACAATGTTGGTACTATGTTTGCACACCATTATAGCCGAGAGCTAATCCAGATGGAACTAGACAAGTGTGACTTAGTTTGCGCCAACTGCCATAGAATAAGAACACGAGATCGTAAAACAGGACATGGAAAACACAAATCAAACAACAATAAATGACGAGTTTCTTGCTTTCCCAAAGATGGCGAGATTGTCAAGAGAAGTAATAATTAGTGAAAAAATCGATGGGACCAACGCCTGTGTGTACATCACTGACGAGGGCAAGCTGTTGATCGGCTCCCGTACGAGGTGGATTACACCTCAGGATGATAATGCTGGGTTTGCCCGCTGGGTAACAGAGCACCGTGACGAGCTCATTACTCTTGGGCCTGGCCGCCACTTTGGAGAATGGTGGGGCTTGGGTATTCAGAGAAAATACAACATGAAGGAAAAGCGCTGGAGCCTATTCAACGTCTCCAGATGGTGCGCTCACGGCACAGAGCCCGCTTTGGTTGGTAGCAAGCTCCAGGAAGTGCTGCCTGCCTGCTGCCACTTGGCGCCTGTGTTATACAGGGGACCATTTACAACAGAAGCATGTGACGATACGCTAGCCAAGCTAAAGGAAAACGGCAGCGCAGCCGCACCAGGCTTCATGAACCCTGAGGGCATCGTGTGCTACCATATCGCCGCAAACATGTGCTTCAAGAAGACCATCGAAGGCGATGGATTACCAAAGAGCCTGCAGTTAAGCTAAAAACAATATGATTAGAGACATACACATAACAGCCGTATTAAACGGCTTCATAGTCAAGGTAGGATGCCAACGAGTGGTCTACACCTCGGTATCTGGGTTACTCGACGGGTTACATGAATACTACGCCAACCCTACAGACAAAGAGGTGAAAATGCTGGCCACCAGCCTTAACAGCAAGCACATTGACGGCATTGCGACAGTGGCTGAGGCAAGAGGAGAAGTGCATGAATGCTGCGGGGCAAGTGCGTCGCTAGGGGCAAGTAGAGCAACCATGGTTGATGTGGTGCGCGCTACACGCAATACGGTAGGGGAGGCTTGCGCTGTAGATGAGTCTCCTGCTTAAAGGATAATGATCGCCTACAAGTTAATGCGCGTGTTGAAGAACGGGGACGTAAAGTCCCTGTTCATCAACAAGACAAAGAAGATAGCTTTTAACGAGTGGATGGTGGCGGAGAACCACCCCACAAAAGGCTTTGCAGTCCGCCCAGGCTTTCATGCCTTGAAAAAACCCACAGCTCCGCATCTTTCAAAGAAGAAGAGAGCTTGGTTTAAGGTAGAAGTAGATGACTACCAAGAGTTTTCAAGACCTGAGAGTCAGGGAGGCACATGGCTGCTAGCCAAGAGGATGAAGGTTCTCGAATGGCTGGAAGAAGTTGACAAAGATTCGTAATACCTGTTAGTATTTACAGACAACGGAGAGTAGCTTAGCTTGGTAGAGCGCCTGGTTTGGGACCAGGAGGCCGCAGGTTCAAATCCTGTTTCTCCGAGATTTTTACATGGGGTTGTAGTTTAGTGGTAAAACACTGGCCCTGCAAGCCGGATTCTCGAGTTCGACCCTCGACAGCTCCATAAGCCCTTGTAGCTCAGTTGGTTAGAGCACCTCACCTGTAATGAGGATGTCCTCAGTTCGAATCTGAGCAAGGGCTCATCTTTATACTTGAATGTTTTGCAATGGTTGGTAGACTTGTTGCATGAACTCAACTAATAAAATGAGCCATACCGAAGCTGGGAGGCTAGGTTGGCTAAAATCCAGAGAAACGCAACAAGCTATATGCTTAAAGCGCAAGCAACAATATAAAGATAACCCTGCACACTGCACTACCTGTAAACGGGAACTTATATACGCTAAAAGACATAATAAGTTTTGTAGCTGCGGTTGCGCTGTAAGCCACAACAATGTAGGCCGATATCGGCGTGGCGCAGGCTCGCTAGATATTGTAACTGTAGCTAGGCTGCAACGTACACAACAGGCATGCGCAACCTGCAAAAAGGTGATGACTTACACTAAGTACTGCTCACAGGAATGCGCTACAGAAGCACGGCGAGCAGCGTCGCGCGCCAAAATTATCGAGAGTGGCAGCTTTATAGCAGCCAGATCAAAAGGCCCAGCTAAGCGTTATATGCTGGAAAAACAAGGACACAACTGCGCCATATGTAAGAATACAACATGGCAAGGACAACCTATTCCGTTAATCATGGACCACATTGATGGAGACTCCGGCAACAACAAGATAAATAACATCCGCTTAGTTTGCGGAAACTGCGACATGCAGCTACCAACGTATAAGAACAAGAATAAAGGAAAAGGGCGGGCATATCGCAGGAAGCGTTATGCCGAGGGAAAGACCTACTAATAAACAACCAACACACCACAACACATAAATGAAAAACAACTGGTCACAGAGTGGCAACATCTTCCGCATCGAAGAGGTTAGCCAGCAACTAGAACTACTACCGATTGGAATATACATCCTTCGGTGGAACCAACGCATGGGATTCTTTCTGGAGCACATCTCCAAGGAGTTCCCTCTGCCACCGAAGGTATATGGCCTGTGCGACGACTTTATCGCACGTGTCATCCGTACCTGGAACAATACAACTACCAACCTCGGAGCGCTGCTAAACGGCATTCGGGGTACCGGCAAGACGGTTACCTGCGAGATTCTTGCCAACAAGCTGCAGCTGCCCGTGATCATCGTGGACGCTGCCTACGACGACATCAATGAGTTCGTCGGTAACATTCAGCAGGACGTGGTGCTCTTCTTCGACGAGTTCGAGAAGGTATTTCCTCGGGAATACGGCCACCCAAGTAAACTGCTCATGCTTATGGACGGCGTTACCAAGGGTGCCTACCGCAAGCTGTTTCTGCTTACAACCAACGAGCTCAACATCGAGCCCAACATGATACAGCGGCCAGGACGTATTCGGTACGTGAAGACATTCGGCAACCTGCATCCGGACATCATCTACCAGATCGTGGATGACCGGCTGAAGTATACCGAGCTGCGGCAGTCTGTCATCGACTTCGTCTCCGAGCTGGAGCTTATTACGGTGGACTCCGTGTGCGCCATCATCGATGAGGTGAACATTCACCACGAGGCTCCTTCCGCCTTCGAAGACGTGTTCAACGTCAAGAAGATCGCGGATCTGCACGCCGTCTACGAGGTTATCAAGGATGAGAATGGCACGCCTATTGGCGAGAAGCTGCTGCACGATAACATCAAGCTGCGGCCCGCTCCGCTCAATTATGGCTGTGTGGGCTACGACCTCTGGGCCAACCGCGACGAGCTCGGCCAGATCGCCGAGGTACTCGACACGGATCTGATCAACATATACTCCGCATTCACTGAGAAGGAGATTATTGATGCTGAGGAAAATGATACGGAACTCGACATCTGCAAGCAGCCCATTCGTACTCTGCGTATCGAGCCTCGCAGCTCTTACAACAGAGTGTTCCGTGGTGGTGGAAACCGCTTTATGGGTAACGGGCTGTCCTGCATGGACCTGGATATTTAACAAGGTCTTGGAGTCTTAGTGTAGTGGTTAACACGCAGCCCTGTCACGGCTGTAACACGGGTTCAAATCCCGTAGGCTCCGTCCAATAGACTGTCAGCATCTTTAAAGTTTGACAGCACTGCTTTTTAGCTGTATATTTACAGAATGAAAATATGCAGCAAATGTAAGAAGCAGCTGGACCTGTCTCAGTTTTGGATAAAAAATAAAAAGCGCAAGGACGGCAGTATATATGTGAGCAGGCAGTGTATGTGCAAGACGTGCTCTTCACAGCGCCGTACAGCCTATTATTTGCGTAATAAACAAACGGAGGTCGGCAAGAGAGCTGCGCGCGTACAAGAAAACAAAACGTGGTTTATAGAGTATAAGCAAACATTAAAGTGCTCTAAATGTGGAGACGCAAGACACTATGTATTAGACTTTCACCACAAGGCTGAAGATAAACTTCATGAAGTATCCGTGATGTACGCAAAATATTCAAGGACCACACTTCTACGCGAGATTGCTAAATGTGAGGTGCTCTGCGCTAACTGCCACAGAGAATTGCATTACTTAGCTAACAATAAATTACAGGGAGTTTAGCTCAATTGGTAGAGCAGGAGCCCTTTAAGCTCTTGGTTCTGGGTTCGAGTCCCAGAGCTCCTATAATTTACTTACAGCACATAGATATGGCTGACAGCTTTAGCGTCGTGGTGAAATTGGTAGACACACTATCCTTTGGAGATAGAGCCTATTAGGCATTCTAGGTTCGACCCCTAGCGACGCTGCTTTTTCTTCGAGATAGTATATCCGTTATGCTCGAGTACTTTTTGCACAAAGACAAATACGCATCTTATCTTTAAATCCTTTATTCATACGGCAACTATGCCCAAAATCAATAAATTAGGCAAGTAAATTTAACAACAATGGATGACAAACGACAACCAGAAGTATTTTTAGACTTATTTAAGCGCCCGGTGTTTCCAGGAGACTACGTGATGTTTCCTGTGAATACAGTCATGCGCTTCGCTGTGGTTAAGGAGGTGGCCAGCAAGAAAAGCCTGTATGTATCCTATTTTCAAGTACACAAGTTGGAACACCATCTCCGAAAAAGGACGTACGCTATAAGTGCTTACAACAGAGACGTAATCAAGATCGCAGCCGAGGAAGTGGAAAACCTGCTTGCGCCTATCGTATACGTTCCAATGCGGGATCTTTGCGAAAAATACAAAGCAACATAACAAACGGTACTCGTAGCTCAATTGGTTAGAGCTCCCGATTGTGGGTCGGGCGGTTGTGGGTTCGAGCCCCATCGAGTACCCCACGGGCGCGTAGCTCAGCTGGTTAGAGCAATCGCTTGATAGGCGATAGGTCGTAGGTTCGAATCCTACCGCGCCCACCAAATTTAACAACCGGGAGGTTAGCTCAGCGGTAGAGCTTGACTAAGTCTACCGTGTGTGGTAAATATTATGAATGACCACATGCAAAAAATGCGGCAGGGAATACGCGTACGCCAGAAGTCGCGGGCACAGAGTAACAATGTGCAACTCGTGTTTCACTAAAGCAAAAAATCTAAGGATTAAAGGTAAAGCTGTCGAGTACAAAGGAGGAAAATGTAAATATTGCAACTATGATAAATGCTTAGCTGCACTGCATTTCCACCACAGGGATCCGGATAAGAAGGACTTCGGAATAGGTACTGGATTCAATCGAGCCTGGGCTAAGGTTACTGACGAGCTAGACAAATGTGATTTGGTGTGTGCAAATTGCCACGCCGAAATACACGCGGGGTTGTTGTAATGGTAGCGAGTCTCCTTTACACGGAGAAAGCGGGGGTTCGATCCCCTCACCTCCCATTCTTTCCAACAGGGTAGACGCAGATTTAGATTGTGATTTTCTATCTACCGTGTATATTCGTAGTTATGTTAACGAAAAATGTACACAGAAACTGTAAGCGCTGTTCTAAATCCTTCTTAACCACCGCCAGAGATGTGGCCCGTGGTTGGGGGCTATACTGCTCTGCTGCTTGTGTCCGAGAGGACATAGCAGCCCGTCGTAAAAAAGAAACAGCTGAAAGAAAAGAACGGATGGGTAGTAACGTAAAGTGCGCAGCTTGCGCAAAAGCACTATACCGCTCACCGCGTAGGTTGAAGCTATCTAAAAGCGGCTTATACTTTTGCTCTAATACCTGTAGGGCTAGTGCGCAGCACGTAGGTGGCCCCTTGGAGTTTTTACCCGAGCACTACGGGACCCTTGGGGAAGAAGGCTACAGCCGCTATAGAGCTAAGGCGTTTAAACATAAAGCAAGCTGCTGTGAGTTATGTAGTTATGATAAATTCCCCAAATTGCTAGAAGTGCACCATAAAGATAAAAATAGGCGTAACTCCGACTTAAATAACCTGCAAATACTGTGCCGCAACTGTCATGCGGAGCAGCATATGCTACTCTGCCCACCAACTTAAACAATGAAAATAATCGAAACAAATGCACGCGATGACGGAGCTGTTGTCTACGTGGAAGCTATATGTGAAAATGTGGATGGAAAACTTATGCAAGTCAGCACATGCAAGTTCAGCTACAAGACCAAAGATGAAAAGCAACGAGCTTTAAAGCTGGCACACGCCGACATCGAATACTTTTTAACGAACGACAATGAAAAAACTTAAACACAAAGCATTTAGTCTCCTCGAGCTGCTCGTGGTGATATCTGTAATCGCAATCATAGTTTCAATAGCTATACCTAATATAGTAGACGTGACCAAGAAGAAGCATACGCGCTATTACGCTAACCCCATGGGTGCTCCTGTACCTGTGGAAACGAATACACCGCAGCGCTTCTGCCCCTACTGCGGGCATTCTCTGCCCTAGTGTTATATGGGACTTGGATACTGTAACCCAGAGATAGAGAGCATCTTGCGCAATGCAAGAAAGGCGTACAGGCAGCTCGATGAAATAACCCAGGAGTTAAGAGACAAGGCCAATGCACTTGACGAAGTTCAGATGAAACTCTCTAAGGACGCCGTCGCCCATTGCAGAGCGCATGGCCTTCTAGAAATTGATGAGACCGCTGCGGAGTACGTTGTGGACGATTGGTATGGTGACGCCGACATGGAGTACATGTTCAAGGAGCACCATCCCAGACCACCTAAAGCACCAAAGAAAAAGAAACAACCAAAATGAAACTAACAGACAGCCAAAGAAAAGCAGTTAAGGAAGCAAGCGCAAAGATTGCTGAGCTTTCCGCCAAGCAAGACTTCATCTACCATGCATTACTCAACGTAGTACAGGTGGAGGAGGGACGTGAAGAGAACCTGATATTTGATCTGGTTTACAACACAGACGAGGAGGAGCTTGATGAGACAATCACCAGATACGAGCAGTACACTGCTTAAGAACTTTAAATGCAAGGAGTTGTTTAAAGTCCCTGGCGTATATGAATTCGACCCTCCGCGACCATTGCAGTGGGTTATGTCGGTTCCTCCCGAGAATGCCTCTACTACGCCAGGCATCATGCACGTGCACATAGGGGCGCGAGTAGTGGCCCCTTTGGATCTGAAGCAGCACGCCAATACAAACTTCGTGCTGAGTAAGCGCAAGCTCTACAAAGTACATGGATAACATTCCGTTAGTTCTTACTCCTGCGCAAGTAGCTATTTGCAAGGAGGTTAACAGAGAGTACTGGGTACACAAGGCCCAGGCAAAGGAGCTGCGTAAAGCCGTCAGGGATCTTGATAAGGCGGCTGATGCGTTGGCCTATGCGATAGGACCACGCTTCGGTTTTCTTACAGACGAGGCTCGTGATGCGCTTCAGGAGGCTAACGAAGAGGCAGGCCTACCCGAGGCTCCTGAGGAGAGTGATTACAGAACAGAGGCACTTGCCGATATTATCCAATGCCGCCCGGAAGAGTTTGACGCAGCGATAGAGGAACACATACAACAATGATTAACTTAGAGAAACTCAAAGAACAGGAATTTGCGGTTAAGACCAGAGTCATAAAGGGCGAGGAGCTCTATCTGGTCTACCCAACGAAGATAGGCGTCAAGTGGGGCGCAGAGAATATGATCTACAGATCAAGCATGTGGACAAGAGACGGCAAGCCTGTCTCTCTGGGTTTCAAAAAATTCTTTAACCTGGGTGAAGCTCCTCATATATGCGCCGATCCGGTGTCGCTGGAGAAGTGCACAGTCGTGGAGAAGCTCGACGGCACGTGCCTCATCGTCTCCAAACACAAGGGGCATGAGATAGTGCGCACGAGGGGTACGGTAGATTTTGCCGAGCAAGCAAACGCCGATGAGCTACAGTTGCTCAAGGACTTCTATCCTATGGCGTTCGACAACCCTCAGATTAACTCCGAGCAGTACACGTTTCTGTATGAGTTCACTACTCCTACAAACGTCATAGTGCTGGACTACGGCGCTATTCCAGACATACGTCTGGTTGGTGTTGTGCAGCACCTGGACTATTCGTATCTGCCGCAGCACGAGCTGGATCAGATTGCGCGGGAGTACAAGCTCAAGAGACCTAAGACAGCCACGTACAGCGACCTGTACAAGCTTACGGATGAAATGAAGACCGTGCTGGGCATCGAGGGCTACTGCATATACTACCATAACGATCAGGACATTAAGAAGGTCAAGAGTGACGACTACCTGGCTAAGCACCGGTTCAAGTCTGACTACTCTGTGGAGCGAGTCATCGACTTGTACCTTCAACAGGGCAGACCGCATTACATAGACTTCATGGCCTACCTGCAGGACGAGCTGGACTTCGAGTGCATGCTCAGAGCCTCGGCAGATGCCTCCAAGATATGTGATGCCATGGTGACGGTTAACAGAATAACGACACACATGGAGCAGTTTGTACGTGGCTTCGATGGTAAGGAGCGCTCGGGGCGCAAGGAAGCGGCTCTGGCAATTACGCAGGCCTACGGCAATACGAACCGTGCAGGCTTCGCATTTAAATTGCTTGACGGAGGTACACTGGATAACGATGATATGAAGAAGCTTCTATTCCAATGTCTAAACTAAACCTCACACGCTCCAAGATTCTCACACAAGTATACAAGCACTTCGGCGTCTCGAAGAAAGCACTTAAGCAGCTGACGGAGAAAGGTATAGAGTGGCACGCTGGAGAGATTCAGTTCACCATACCTCTCCATCAGTTGACTGACGGTACGTATAGAGACATCACGCTGGGAGAGTCCAACGTAATAGATAGCCCCTATACACTGAGCGCCAAGGCCTTCAAGAAGACAAAGGCGTATGCGGAGTATCTCATTGCAGCTGCCTCTCTATCGGATATGGAGGGCTACTGCTTTATGAGCAAGGGCAGCCGTGCCATATTTGTTATACAGGAGCAATATGAAGGCTACTACGGTGGTAGCGGTGGAATCTTCTTCAAGGAGCTTGGCCTCTCGATAACCACACTCGAGAACTACCTGCAGGACATGCATCCTGTGGACCACGAAACCGAATAAAAGTGGTATAATACATTGAAAGAGATTTGGTTGTGGTGCGGAGGTGCGTCAGAGAGAGAAATCAATCTGGCGCACCTTTTTTTAGCTAGCGAATAAGCAGCGTCCAGCAAAAGCTGGTATAATAATTTGAAGAAGACTTTGTCCTATTGGGCACTGGCTTTTTTAAACTAACGCAAAACCACAAAACCAACATAAAACTCGCATGGCCATCCAACTGACCAAAGAAGAAGAGGCGGAGCAAAACCGTCTCGCAGCCGAACACGGCATTGACCTAGGCGCTGAGTCCATCCACGCACGTGCGTCGGACGAGGATCTCATCATCCAACCCGAAACAACCCACACGGCTACCATGGAACCGATCGTCAACATCAACCCCACTCCGGCTCACTCCGGCGTGTGTGATGATGCGGACCTGATCCGTGCAGCCTACATGAACGAAGTCCGCCGCCGGGCCTCGATTCCGGCCGCCCAGTGGCGCCCCTCGTGGCTGCCCCATCAGCAATCGATCACGAACCGCCCTGGAGTTGGGTTGTTCCAAACGATCGACGGCAAGAAGTCTCAAGTCCTGGAGCAGGATGACTTCGAGGCCTTCATCGGCTCAATTGCCGAAGCAACCCAGGAGACGGGATACTGCGGGCATGACAGCAGCAAGATGCTGCTCGTCCGCGCCACCCTGCCTCAGGGTTATGAGGTTCGTGTGCCGAGTGTAATGGTGAGGGATATCCCTCCACATTACTTCATGCATGAAGGGGTTCGTGTGCACGTCACTCGGCCCTGGAAGAAAGGCGTTGCGCCTGCCACCTTCTTAGTGTGCAGGCAGATGCAGCCGTTTGGCCCTGGGACGGAGTCCTCGGTCTCGGCCGAGAGTGTCCGCCGGTATCAGGCGGTGACGTTCAAAGTCCGTATCGAGGACCAGTGCTTGATGGCCTGGTACCCCGGTCTGGATCGCGACCGCGTCGCCTGCAATGGCCTCGAGGAGACCTTCGTGAACATCGGCATGCACGTGCCGAAGTCAGGCGAGGTCAGCAAGCCCCATCAGGGGCGCAAGCCCCAGAAGGGCGGTCAGCGCAACCACCAGCAGAAACAGAACCGCTTCGGCGGGGCGTTCTCTGCTGAGGTGATTGCAGAGATCGCAGCGCAGGCAGCTGTTGCAGCTGTCGAGCGCACGCGCAAGTAAGCCCTTAACCGCAGGGGTGGTCGGGTGTAATTCCCGGCCGCCCCTTGCATACAATGAACAAGCTTGCCATAACAAACCTATTGCTGATAATCTGGGGAGCCCTTGAGTTGGCGGGCTTCACTTGCGGCACTCCCAAGATATTCATTGGGTTGATGGTGCTGCTACTGACTGTCCTGCTCTTCGGACAGTTCTTGAAATACATAAGTCAGGAAGAGCGCGACCGGCGTGAGATTCACCGGGAAAAAGTGTTAGTGTTGGACGAAACAAACAAGAGCCTGCGCGAGGAAATCGCGAGGCTAAAGAAAACAAAAGCTTCTGGACAAAGGGAAAAAACCAAAGGATGATTCAAAAGCGCGAACTGGGTGTGCAAAAAGTATGGCTCTAGCGGCACTACACACCAAGGGATTCAGTCTGGTGACCAACAGTTTGAGGTCGGCAGCACCAAGCATAGCCGCAGCAGCTACAGATCTTGTACATGAGTTGGGTGGACAGCTCGGTACAATAAGCTTCGCAAACCGCAAGCCTCCGATAGAGGAACGTGTGATGCAGGATGACGGCGACGTTCCGGAGAACGTGCGTGCCCAAATTTGGAAGTGGGTACGGAGCCGCTATAAAAACAGCGGGGAGCTCTACAGGGATCTGAACTTCAAGCAGACCTGGAGTTGTGAGTTCTCGGGTGGTGCAAAGTACGCCTACGAGTATAAACGCAAGTACTTTCCGCTGCAGTCGTGGAGGAAGGGAAACGAAATTACGGAGGCTGAGTTCTTCCGTCGGTTGTCTGACGCTGAGCGGGCTGCAATGCCGTGCTATGTCTCCACGGGGGACGCTTACAAATAGTCAGCACAAAGACATTAAAGGAGTGCAATATCTCCTTTTTTTAGCTAGCAGTTATGCTATACTTAAGGAATATGGAAGAAAGAACTGGATTCAAACTACCCAAACAATTCCTCGAACAGCTCAATGAGTTCTCGAGAGGATACTACTTGGTTGTCTGCAATGAGCTAGGAAATCTCGAGTCATATGAGAGCTTTGATAACCCTGTTGTCCAGCTTGGTGTCCTAAACTATGCAGATGCGCAAGTGTCTGCAATGCAAAAACATCTGCGTAATTGTGCATTACGCGATGAAGAGAGTCACGACGCAGATAGCGATCGTAATTAAGCGCACTTCTCTACTAGCAAGGCTTCTTGCTCCCTGCGTCTACGTAGACTCGGGGTATCTGGCCATAAACGCTTCATCCCGCGGATGGAGCTGGCCATACCTTTGTAGCTTTTAGCTGCCACGGCATCTCTTAAAGAGCGCATTTCTAAACGCCTGTCACCAGACATCTTTACGCCGCGGTTGAATACAATGGATAGTACGGCTGCCTGGGCGTCAGGACAGAGCTCGTAGACGCCAGGAAAGGCCTTCTCTGTGAGCGCCGAGAACTTGGGTACGGTATACTTCTTAAAGACCTCCATAGCCTCGTCCCAGGTAAAGGTGATGCCCTTGAGCTTCTTTGTATAGGAGGCTCCAGCGGAACCTGTCTTGCCGACTGCGCCTAGAATAAGATCCAGCTCCTGCTGTGAGGTATAGGGGCCGAAGATCTCTCTGAGCTCCTTGGGTGAATAGTAGGCACAATCTATGCCAACCATTGCGGTAGGCCCGGAGGATTCGCCTGGCCAGCAGAACGTGTTCTTGTATACCTGCTCGTAGTAGCTCTTGCCGCCTGTCTCACACTCTATGATAAAATCGATGCCTTCTTTACTCGGATTCATATACGTCGTCCATTGAAATACTGTAGTCGTCTTCCTTAGTATTCGAGATAATCTCTTTTTTGATGTTGCTCTCTTTTTCCTCGGTGACAGTGTTTGTGTTATAGTTAGTGCTGTTGTTGCTGCCGTACTTGAGGTCAACAGCAGACTGCCCAAGTATCATAACGGATACGATCATTGCAACGATCTCCGCGATCTTTACAAACATGGTAACCATGCCTGCAATTGCTGCGTCTGTAGGGAGCATGAACAGCAAGCCTACGGCAGCGAAGAAGAAACCAGTCACCAACAGCAATGCAAAGAAAGTCATAAAGAACTTCTTCGACATCAGATGTGCAGTGCTATCCATCGACTTAGCTAGCTCCTCTGTTGCATGTGGTGGATGTATACCAGGCGCTAGGGGCCAGGTAATGTTCTTACTGAATTCGACAATCTTGGTCCACATATACTTAGAGAGGTAGCCAAATGACTAAAAAGCCAGCCACAAATACGAGAATAGGTGCAAGTATCTTGACGATACCCGCATAAGGAGATAGGGCAGACACAGAGCTAAGAATAGCACCAGTGCCGTTGCTTCTTAGATAGAAGATCATTGCGAACATACCTGTCAGCAACGAACACAACAGCTTCAGTCTATGATATCTGTCTATGGTAGCCAGATGCGCCTTACGCTCGGCCTCATGTGCTTTCACTGCAGCTTCACGTTCGTTGAAGTATGTCGTAGCCGCTGTCTGTTGGTCCATACCCCAGGTGCGCATACTATCCAGCGATTGCTGAATTACATCGCGCTCTTTCTTAAGCGCCTCGTTGGTCTTGGTTGCAGTAGTCAGCTCTGTCTGTAGACCTGTGATCTCTATTTTTAGCTGGTCTCTGATTTGTGCGTTAGTCAGCGCATGGGCGGGCATGGCACAGAACACCATGGCTATTGCGGCATATATGGCTTTCATCTTTTTTCAGGAGTAATTACGTCTTTGAAGGACAGTGCGTCCACAAGCAGGCGAATGCGATCCGTTCTTGTCGTAGCGTTACGTAGAGCCGTATCTAGTGTGTTGATCTGCTCGTTGAGGTTTGTTGTGCTTGCAGGAGGTGGTGCAGTTCTTCCTGGAGCTTGTAGTGGTTTGTGCCACGAAGAGCAACCGACGAGGAACATGAATAGAATCAGTACTGTATTTTTCATACCTGTATGTTACCGCTGGCTGAAGCCAAAATCAATCAATATCGCCCAGCTCGACTGTTTTATTTTTCAGGTCATGGGAGCAGTCACCCATGAAGGCAATGAGCCCGTTTCTAACAAAAGAATGGCAGACTAGCCCGGCTAGGTTCATTAGAAGGGAGGGATAAAATGTAGGATGCTCTAAGTCACCGTTGAATGACCATGCTGGACGAGAAGTAGTATCTACGTTGACCACATGTACTGTGTTGCAGCCTGGGCAGAGAAAGCCCACGAGCTTCTTACCATCGGCGTTGTATTCTTGTACCTTGTTAGCCATTAGCCTCTTGTGATTGTTACTCTCATACCTAGTACGAGCGCCTTTGTATCTGCCTTGGATTGCGGTGTGGTAAACTTCCACAGATACCCACTTGTTAGTCGGTTGCTCGCAGAATCCGTATAGAGCAGAAGCCCGCCAAGGGTTGACGTAGCTGATGGGTTGCCTGCAGCGACTAGATAGGAGGCATCCCGGGTACCTGACCCAGCTGTATATACTCCTGTTGTAATACTGGCAGGGGGCACATGAGACGAGTTTGTGGCAAGCGCCAACGAAGGTGCCACACCTACAGCCGGGAAGTCGGCTGCGCTACTTAACATAGCTAACCGGTTGTTGCCTCCAGTGCCACTAGTACTATTACCATTCCAAAACGGTAGAAAGTTTTTCCACCCATAGCCATTATCTCCCACCACAGCAGTGGACGAGTTTAATGAACCAAAAATTGTGTTGAAGGTGCCTACAAGCTTTATAGTACCGTCTCCTGTGAAGCCTCCATTACTGATCGTTACATTAATCGGAGTCACAATACAGGGGACAGTAATTTTTAATGCGTAAGAAAGTCGTAGAAACTGTCCGGCTACTAAAGATACACCGCTCGGAAACACAAAGCGTGAATATGCATACAGGGCACCTATATTTTGTCGTTGGGCTTCAATGACCGCCTCGTTGTATGTTACCGGTGAGGCAACCGGTGCAAAGTCATATGAGCGGACAAATGTCCTGGAGCCTGCACCCGTATCATCAGTAGTGCTGTGATTAAACCCAGATGTGGCTGTTTGAGTGTATACCGCGCCTGCCTGTATACCTGTCTGACTATTTGCTGCCGCCGTAGTGGATGTGCCTACACCTGCTCGAGACAATGTGGAGACCAGATGTGCCGCCGTGGCCCCGCCTACACTGCTGTCATTATAATATGTGGCTGACCCTACAAACAGATCTAATCCTTGATTGAGAATGAGGTTATGACGAAACTTATCACCGAAAGGGTGGTGCACCGCACCAGTGCTGGCGTTAACAATAGCTACCTTCCACGTTCCTCCGAAGCTGGCTCCAACCGTTGCCTCGCCCTCTATGTAGTTCCTCTTAAGGATGTTCATTATACTCTGGTGAGCGTCGTAGTGAGGTTGATGACCAGCGACTTGGTAGCATGCTTGGTTTGCGGGCTATCAAACAGCCATAGCCAGCCGTCTGTGAGCCTGCTATGTGTGCCGGTCATACTGGCTGAGTTGAATAACACACCACCAATAGATGTGTCTGACCCTGGATTGTTAGCTGGAAAGATATATGTGATATCCCTAGTACCAGAGCCTGCCGAGTATGTTGTTGATGTTATATTTGGCGCAACGCTGATAAGCGACCCGACTATAGACAGTGATGCAGCTGTGTCGACAGATGGAAAGCTCGCCGCTGAGCTAACCATGTAGGCGTGAGCATACAGACTCGAGCTCGCCCAGCCAGCGGGCAGGTAACCTTTCTGACCGTGCCAGCCAGAGTCTACATATGTGCCGTCGCTGTTCAGCGTACCAAACAGCTCTGCAAATGTGCCGACCGCTTGAACCGAGCCATCGCCAGTGAAGCCACCATTGTTAACTGTTACAGTGATTGGTGTAACCGTAGACGGAATGGAGCATTTGAGCGAGTATACTAGTCGCAAAAACTGGCCTGCAACCAAAGAAACACCTGGAGAGGGAAATACGAAGCGTGTAAATATTCTGGAACCACTACCTCCTGAGTTAGTACCATCCGCCGATAGCGCTGCCTCATACAAGGTCACACCTGAAGTAACTATATCGAAGTCGAATGACCTCGTGAACGTCGAGAAACCACTGACGGTATCTCTTGTGGACAGGCACGTGAAGCCTGGAGTGGTCGTGACAGATGTAGCAGCTGTAGCTGCTTGTAGCCCAGTTTGCGAGGCGGCGGCTGCGGTACTTGACGTGCCACAACGTGCGGTAGATATTGCCAGAATTGTACCTGCCTGCTGCGAGTATCCAGAGGTGCTCTGAAACCACTGCGATGAGGAGCCGACGAGCATATCCAGCCCTTGGTTGAGAATGAGGTTGGGACGAAATTCGTCACCGAACGGAAAGTATTCAGCTCCTGTGCTGGCGTTTACGACGGAGACCTTCCACACGCCTCCCACACCGACAGATATATTGGCGTCGGCTTCCACATAAGATTTTTTAAGTATTTGCATGATTTAAGCGTAGGATAGGGTTATGGCACTAATTGTAACAGAAAACTCTTCAGCAGTTCCAGAGTTATCTTGAATAACCCACCCGTCAAAATAACTCAAGGATTGCGCTGAGCTAGCTACAGAAAACTCCTCGGCAGTACCTGAGGCGGTATATATAACCCAACCGTCAAAGAAGCTCATCGATTGTGCGCTTACGGTGGCAGAGAACTCCTCTACACTGGTAGGAACTTCCGCATAGGCTGCAGTGGCATATGTGATTGAGGAAAGGCTTAATGTATTAGAGAATGTCTCTGGCGTTCCAGAGTTGTCTATGATATTAAGTGCGGTCACATAACTTATTGCCGTTAAACTAATTGTGTTAGCAAAGGCCTCTAACGTGGCAGAAACCTCTACAGGCCCGTCTGTCGTGTAGGTCATGGAGTTTAGCGCTACTGTATTGGCGAAAGCCTCCAGTATAGTCTGCTCGCTAACAGTATCCACATAGAGTAACTCGCTCAGGCTGAGGGTGGCCGCAAACGCGTCAGGGCTCACACCTAGATAACGCATTCCTGTTATGGTAAGTGTGCTTCCAAAAGCGTCTGGAGCTCCGGACTCGTCGTGAGAGCTCGCACTAGTAGGGTAGTCTATTGAAGCCACGCCTAGTGTAGCGGAGAGCTCATCTGGTGCTCCCGAGCTGTCTTGTTCTACGTTACCTATTACGTAGCCGATGCTCGGTACTGCTACCGTGTTAGATATCTCTTCTGGTGTACCGGCCACATCGTGCTCAGCCACGCCGACAATATAAGCTATGCTAGGAACGGCCATGGTTCCTTCTACGATATCTGGTGTCCCGCTGTTATCTAATGACATTGCGGCGTCGATATACAGTATATCGTTAAGAGCTAGGGAGTTGACAAAGAGCTCTATAGCGTTGTTGAAATTCTCAGCAATGCTGTCAGCAAATAGGCTCTCAGGAAGGTCAACCGGTATCCGCTCGGTATAGTAGCGTGTATTATCTGCGTTGAAGTTTCCTATAAAGCGGGCTATTCCGTTGGTTATACGCAACCCATCCATATTACCTATGAACCCGTACCCTGCTGTACCGGCCTCTGTTCCAGTGCTACCTATGACGCAACCCCCTGTAGAAAAGCTTGTTGTGCAGGCTATGTTTAACACAGACGTTCCGTGCAAATAAAGCTGCAAGTTGCTCCCAAAGCGTACCAATGCTATATGCTGCCACGTATCGAGCGTTAAAGCAGTGGCCGCCGTTCCCAGAATTCCGCCATCGCTGTATACGTAAGGATGCCCGGTGTCGTCTAACCCTAACAGAAATGTATTAGCGCGAGCTGCGGAGCCACCTAAAGGGCAACCATCAAATATGGCACCAACATGTGTAGAGTTCGCGGTACAATAGACCCATGTTTCTACAGTGAAATCCCCAGTAAGTTCAAAGGCTGTATTATCTGGAGCTGTGAGATACGACAAGCCATCGAATAAACCAGAAGTACGCCCATTACGATAGCGGGCCGTGTCTAGCTGTGCGTTACCATGTGCGGTAACAGTGAACTCATGTGACGAGCTATCTAAAAATGTAGTAGATGCTGCGTCACCCTCCATGTTTAGGAGAAGAGCTACGCTGCTAAAGTATAAGTCGGCAGAAGCACCATTTCTACCGGCGCCAAAGCCAAATATACGCATATTACACCGATAGGTCTCCCATTAACGCCCAGGTATCCGCAGCTCTCTTGAACAATGTTGCTACGCCGTATTGTGCAGATATAGAGTATGCTCCACCGCGCGTCTCAACAGTGACGCCAGTATCTCCAGCAAAAGTTACACGACCCGCTCCAACCTGATAGACCGTCATTGAAGCGCCTATTGGAAAAGCAACATCTGCTTCGGCTGGTACGGTGAAAGTAACAGGATCGGCGTTGTCGCATGTAATAAACTTTTGATCGTCGCCGAGTACTGCGATGTATGTAGTGTCGGTTTGTGCATTTACTACCGGATATTTAGGCGCAAAGGCGGTAGTGCTAGCTGTCCACGTAGCGCCCGTCTCATTCCAAATTAATGCACTACCGTCTATAGGGGCAGCACTATCCACATCCGCCAGCTCTGCTAAGTTCGCCCCAGTGAGATCAAGCTTACCAAGAGCGTCGAAGGGCTCGGTCGGTGGTGTAAAAGCAGCAGTATATACCGTGTTATTCGAAACGCGCAGTTCATCAATGTGTAATGTTGCCCAACCGCTACCGGTTGTGGTATTACCTACATCCAAATATGCGCCGTCGCTCCAGGCGTCATCGAAGGCGGTTGGGCGAGCCACTGTTATCTCCAGTACACCATTCACATAAACTTTTATGTTTGTGCCGTGCCGTGTAATGACGATATGGTTCCATGTATCTTTTGCATAAGTGCTCGATGTATTGTACGTGCTTCCTGCCAGTGTGAGCTTTAGCTGTTGTGTAGATACCTCGAACCCTAGGCGTAGAAAGTTACCAAGCACTGAATCGGTTATTTCTATAAAGTCACTCAGCTCATCAGAAGGGTCCGCTGGAAGCCTCATGTAAAACTCAAGCGTAAAATTTAATGAAAAAGTCCTGAGCATTTCTCTAAGAGAAATGTGTATACCGGTTAACACTGGCGTACTAGTACCGTCCAGATGTAATGAGTCGCTACCGTACTTAACTTCGTTAGAATCCAGCGCCACAGTCGACGGCCACGGGGCGGTACGCTCTACCGGTGTATAATATGCGTATTTCGATCCTATATTGTAAGGCTCGAAATCATCTACATCAGTGCGTTTATCAAAGTGATATAGTAGTTGTGTGCTATCTGTATATGTAGTGGTGCTTAACAACCTGAGCGCAGCTTCGCGTGGTTGAAGGGTGAAACTGTCTTCAGTGTTATTGCTTGAGCAAGATACACTCCAGGCATCGTCTGGTAACTGTGTTAGCGTTAGGCTTGAGTTTAGCCCAACTGTGCGAGCGGCAATCACAGGGCGCTCGCTATAGTTAGTAGCTGTATATGTCACGCCGTTTATCTTAACATAGGGGTCCTCACATCTGACAATTACTGGCGATATGCCTCCTTGCACAATCTGTATTCTTGTACCTATTGGAAAAGTATCTTCCATGGAAGGATTCGGTAGTGTTAGATGTGTGTCGTAGTCGATCGCATTGTTCACTACGATAATAGTGCCCTCCGCGTCGCTCAGTACGACGTTTGCGTGCGTGGTTACGACACGTATTGGCCCTGTCGGTGCTCCAGCAGCTATCCAGCTACGTGTACCATCCGTCAGCGAGCTGAGTACATAGCCGTCAGCTGCGGGAGTACCTAAGGAAGGTTCGCTACCAAGGCCAGCTTCCACCCAGCTGCGGGTGCCATCAACCAATGAGCTTAATACATAGTTATCTGCGGCTGGGTTACCTAGGGCAGGCTCCAAGCCAACACCGGTCTCTATCCAGCTGCGGGTGCCGTCAACCATGGAGCTTAACACGTAGCCGTCGACTGTTGGTGTGCCCAACATGTCTTCTTTATCATCCAAAGCTGCCTGCATATCTGTGCTCACTGGTTTAGACAAATCTGCGGTATTGTCTACATTACCAAGCCCTATTGCGGTTCTGGCTGCGGAGGCCGAGCCTGTCAGTACAGTGCGTCCTGTAGACGAGCTGTCGCTTATAAACGAGGCTGTTAAAATTGTCAGCTGAGTACTAGGTAATCTGCCTACCCCTGTCAGAGAAGCATAGCCATTAGGCTGTCCTTTAGCTGAGGTGGGCTGCAACCCCGCAATTGTAGTTAGGAGGTCCCCACCAGCGTTTAAGGCCGTTGTGGCCGTATCTGCTAACGTGGCGGTGTCAGCCACAACAGCATTGTCCACCGTAACACCTATCCAGTTGGTACCATCTGTTGTGGTGTATAGCTTACCCTCCACATCTATGCCCACCTGGTTCACTGCATCTGGCGTGACACTGGTCGGCGTATCTCCGAGATACTTGACAGCTGTGCCGCCTATGATAGTGTAGAGCCCTGTGAGATTTGCAGCGGATACAATGCTTGTACCCAACACTGTAACATCGGTCAAATCTTCAGAACTGTGCGTGTGGGTAGTAGACGCTTTTCCGTCAAGAGCAGTCTGTGTAGCGCTGCTTATTGGTTTGTTGGCGTCGGACGTATTATCCACATTACCCAGGCCTACCTGTGTTTTAGTAACCGTATGAGGATTAGCTGTATTGCCGGTATGAGCTGTAAGAGCGGTCGCGTCAGCTTTGAGTTCGACAGCGGTTATGTCTGCCTTGAGGTCCAGCGCAGCTTGTGTGTCGTCACTTATAGGCTTGTCTGCGTCTGCGGTATTATCCACAGAGTTAAGGCTTAGTGTAGTTTTTACTGCAGCGGCGTCGGTGCCAGTTAGTATAGACCTGCCTACGCTTGTGCTATCCGAAACCTCACTAGCTGTATGCGTGTGACCTACGTCAGACTTATCGGCAAGAGCTGCTGTAGTTGTAGAGGCGTCTGCCTTGAGGTCTAGCGCCGTTTGCGCGGCATCACTTACAGGCTTATCAGCGTCTGCAGTGTTATCGACAGTCTCCAGCGCTAGAAAGCCTTTAGCTTCTGCCGCTGTTGTGGACTGTAGGAGGTCCTTACCCTTTGCGCCCGCGTCAACAATGTCGTCGACACTTACAGTGAAGTTGCCAGATGTTTTAAGTAAATCGCTGAGATTAGCCATGTTAGAATGAGTTTGAGCCTAGAAATTTGAGCCAGCTGTGGGTGGAGCCGTCGCCCGTATAAAAGTACATATACGGAGTGCTGAATGCCAGATACTGTGTGCCTGCCTCGTACGGTACTGACAAAGCACTGTTGTTATGGGCGGGTGCACTTGCCAACTTTAGGTTTATATCCTGTGGAAGTATGAAGTTTTCGAATGTTGCGTTGGGTAGCAAGCGCCATCCAACCAACCCACCTACAAAAACAAGAGTGATATAAGCCGAGACATCTGCAACAAGGTCTTCGTCTAACTCACTGATTAGATTGCCACTACGCTCCACTGTGAGTGAGTTTGTACCCCAGCTAGTGGATGGATCTATGATCTGTATGCAATCTCCAATAAGTGGAGTAGCTGGCAGTGTGCAGCTAATAGCTCCAGCCGTTGTGTCTGCAAGATAACTACCACCGGACACAAGCAAATCATTATCAGCTATGTAACTATATGGAGGGTTGATCAGCTCGGGTGTGAGCTGTATCCAGTTACCTTCGACACTGGCTGGTAACGTCTGCAGCACATAAGAGCGCTGGTTATCGGCTTGCTTGGCAATGTCTCCAACTTCTGCAACAAGAGCTACACGCGCGGCTTCATCAGCTACTGTGAATACCGAGAATACACCGCTGGGTGGAATAACTGATGGGTCGAGTGTGCCTGTAGCCCCAAGCATCGGGACCTTACCAGCATCAGCTACACCGGCGCTTGTCTTTGTTGCACCCTTTACGGGAAGTCTTGATAAGATTGTGTCCTCAGCCATATTAGTTAAGTACTAGAAAGTTAACAGCGCATTCAACAGAAGGAGCTGTATCCATATAAATCGTAAAGAAGCCTTCGTCTACAACAACCGCACCAAGTAGTGCCGTAGCGTCATCCGTGGCCTTACTAATCATTACTATGCTCTCTGTTGTCACGTTGTCATTCGTGACCACCAAGCTAGTGGCGGCCGCCTCGAAGTTAACACGTCCGGAGGGCTTGTTTATCGTTTGATCTCCGGTTGTGCCCGTAGTTGTAATGGTGGTGTCTACGAACAGTCCGTATGTAGAGATACTGTTGAGAGCAGCACGTGTAGCGTTCGATATGGGCTTATCCAAATCGCTGGTATTGTCCACGCTTCCTAGGCCAACCTGTGCCTTTGTAACACTATGGGGATTACTGACGTTGCTGGTGTGGGCAGTGAATGTAGCGCTATCAACTTTGTCTGCCAGCCAGGCTGATACGCTGCTTATAGATGCTTTTAGATCTAGCGCTGTCTGTGTGGCCGTAGATATGGGCTTGTTGGCGTCACTTGTGTTGTTGACGTTGCTCAGGCCTACCTGCGCCTTGGTTACCACATGCGGGTTGCTGACATTAGTTACGTGGTCGGCAAGTGCATCGGCACCCTGTTTTGCATCTAGCTCTGCCTGCAGACCAGTAATGCCTGAGATTGGGTGCGTGTGAATCAGAGAGGCCTTATCGTCCAGTGTGTCCTGCAGTGAGCTGATCTCACTGATCGTGAATACATGGCTGGTAGCTATCTTGTTGTTCAATGCGGCCAGCGTGGCTATAGATATAGGTTTGTTGGCGTCCGATGTGTTGTCTACGTTACTCAAGCCGACCTGCGCTTTAGTTACAGAGTGTGGATTGGAGGTGCTGGATGTATGCGCTGTAAGCGTCGTGGTGGCCGCCTTAAGAGCGAGCTGGGCATCTACATAGGTAGTGGCCGCCTTGGGGGTCAACGCAGCATTCATGGTAGAGGTTGTCACCATGCCAACTGCGGACGCAAAGTCAGCTGCGCTCTGTGCTCTGAGGTCTCCCGAGGAGTTTATGCTAACAAAATAGGAGGGCGTGAGTGTAACTGTCTTGAAGACTGTTACCCCAGATATCTCCTGGGAATATGTGAAATCGTGATTCATCTAGGTACAAAAAAGGTTGTGTAACTGAACTACCCAATAATAGCCCAGTTACACAACCAAAACAAGCAAATCTGTCTCTTACTTCAGAGGGTCTTCTACCTTATCGTCCTCTTCGCCAGCATAATACTCAATATCTTTGGCTTTATACTCGGCGTCTGTCTCATTACTTGCCGCCTTGAACACAGCACGTACAGAGTCATCATAAACACGGTCAACCATCAATAGCTGACTAGTGCCCGACTCACCCAGGAAGATACCCTGCCTGGGTTTTGTGAGAGAATACTCCACACAGGTCCATTGGTTCTCTGGTGTGCCCAGCATACGCAGGGCTGCCACTCTTTCCTTTGGAATAGCCTTACCGCTAACTACACATAGATGCTTTTTACTCATTACTGTTGAGGAGGTTGTCCGCCTTGCTGCCCTTGCTGCTTGGCTTGCTGTACGCCTTGGGATTTAGATTGCGACGTCATCTGGTCGAGCTGTGACTTAACCTGAGCGTACAATCCCTGATCCTGGGCTTTGAGTTGTTGCAGCTGCTGTCTGCGTTGTGCTCCGTCTAGCGGAAACAGCTGCTGTGCAATCTGCTGGGCCTGTGCAAGAGCATCCTGCGGAGTCATAGGAGCTCCACCCTGCCCTTGTTGTCCACCCTGTTGCTGCCCGAGTAGATTATAGATGTCTGCATCTGTCTGCTGGGCGATCATGTCCTTCTCCTGCTCTTCTTTCTGCACATCAGCAGTAACACGATCTTCCTCCATCTTTTTGCGCACCTGATCTTCGTAGTCGAAGTTGTATAGCTTGAGCAGTTCGGATCTTGCGATAGCATTAGCCGATACAAGCTGGCCAACAACGGACTTGCGCTCCATGTCGTCGGAGAATGTAATAGGAATGAGAGATATCTGTGCCTCAGCAAGGCCAAGTATCTTACCAATCACCGTACCTAGGTGGTTGAGTAGCTTGTTATAGTTAGCGGGAATGACAGACCAGGCATTCTCGAACATACGAAGCATAGGACCAGCAGCTTGTTGCTGAAAGGACATCTGAAACATCTCCACCGGAATATCCAATGCATTTAAGATGTTGTTTTGCAGACGTTCCATAAGCTCTACAGGCGCCAGCTTCGTACCCTCACCACCAAGCTGTTGATACTCAACAGGAAATGGGAATTTATGATAAGAACCTGGGTCTCTGCGGTGCTCTTCGATCATCTGGTCTACGGAAGCCGCCCACAAGCCACCATTCTGGTGTAGAATAGGGTTAGCCGCGGAGTTGGCTTCCTTGGCCATAGAGATAACACGGAAAGGAGCAATGTCTTCGAAGCATATTACCTCATTGTAGCGCTTCAAGGTCTGTAGCATGAACAAATCTTCGAACAGGAACATGCATGGAGGCACTGCCTTACCATCAGTACGAATAGTATTAGGTGTGTCGAGCGTAAGATGCAGAAAGTTCTTCGGGTTGAAGGCCAACATATGCTTCTTCTCGATGCAATCGAACACAACCTGTGGTGTTTTCTTGCTATAGAACTTGTTGTTCTTCGTTGTAATCTTCTTGATGTAGGTCTGCGGTATGTCCCAGAAGTATTCACTCTCTCCGGTCATGTCCTCGTGCCTAATCTTGATCTCTTTAGCTGGCCAGTGCACTACATGGACCTTCTCCATATCGTTCGAGGACTTATCCTCGCACTTGTGGTTGCCACGATAGCCGCATTGCTGGCAAGTCATCTTATACTTACCACTTTGGAACTCAAAGTCGTCCAGTTTGTCAATAGCGTGCACTCTAGCACACTCCGGGCACGTCAAATAGCGTGTAAACCCCTGGTTTACAGTGATAAACTCGTTACCATAGGCCAATACGTTGAGCCCAGCCTTGGCTAGAATATGTTTCCAGCCTATCTGGTCAAGTGCCTTGGTATATTTCTCCTTCGCCTCGCTATCATCGCACTCAATAGTGAGAGATGTGATGAAATAGTTAGCAATACGGTTCAGCGCTTGCTTGTAGAAGCCATTGCGGAACAAAAAGTGCTCCGCCCAGAGCATCATTCCATCAATATTCTGAGGAAGATACTGTAAAGGTATGTTATAGAACGGGTTGGAGTACCTATCCTTAGCATTTTGCCCGAAATTGAAGAAGTTGCCCGGACCGTTGGGATCTAAAGCCATATTATTATTCCTCCGAGAGCTTAGTTACAGGTACAGGCTTGGCAAGTTTGTCCTTGTTAGCCTCGTCCGCTACCATGAAGCCCTCTTCGTCGTAGTATTCTGCCTTTTTTGTGTTGTCGAAGTCGCTTTGTGACTCAGATGTAAGCATCGCGTTCTTTTCCATAGTGTTATTCGTTGACCCGAAACAATATCATAACCTTTTCTTGCGAATTTGTCCAATCAAAGGTCACTCCGGGGTAATAAACGGTGTGTTTTTGTCTATTTTCGTCGTAAAATGTCAAATATTCTCCAACTTTTGGCTCAAAAACCATATCTTCTTCATTTTCGAACACAAGAGCAAAGGCTAGCTCTTGTTCTAACACCGCAACGACACGTAATTTCATCTTGCCGAAGTCATTTTCCAGCTGTACAGTCAGTTTTTGTGGTGTTTGGGGGGCAACCTCTCTATATTGCTGCGAGGATTTAGCTATTTGCTCGTTTTCTGCCTCGATGTCTTCGTGGAACGGGCTAACTATTGCTGCTTTTGCTTGTCTCTTCACTGTTTTTTGTGTTTTTGCACGTGTTACTTTTGTCTGTGGTGTTATTTCTAACGCCTTGCCTCCCGCAGTTGCGGAAATTCTCGTGAGCCTCTGCTGAATGCTCGCTAATTCTTGTGGTGTACCTGCAACAGCTCCCGTTACGTCGGCTATCTTTCTACCACTCTCGCTAAATACTGCCTCGTCGGGACTCTTTCCGCCCACGACTAGGTCACCTCTCATTACTGGGTATTCCATATTTTGTTTGTTTGCTCTGTCTGTTGTAGTATAATCAACTTAGTTATGCCAAGTATACAACTTCTCCGTAAATCCACAAAATGGATTCCTGATTTAAGCTCGTATAAGCTAGTTCTGGAAGTCATATCGACTCAATCTATATCAAAGAGTGTTTTTGTCAAGCAAAGAATCCATGATTTTGCTAAAGGTAAGTTCATAGACGTGTTTGCCGCGGTCTGTACACCTACGCAACTGCAGGATTTTAATGAGAAGTCACCTGCGTCAGGTACATCATACTTCAGAGACAGCCTTGTAGAGCTAGTGGCCCGTACGCCAGAGGTGCTAGAGGCTATCTTCAATTCAATAGTCTATGAGCTTAACAAGCTAGCCTTGGATGTGAGCGTCATGGAGGACTTGTCCGTTGATGGTATATACACCATAACAGGTGATACAGCAGTCAGAGAGACGTTATCTGTCATCACGGCGCATTATAGGTTGCCATTGTTTGCGCGCCCGTGTGGTACTAATGACATTGTTACAATTCCCAGCAACCATTATGTGGGTGCGCAGAATACGAGCCTACCTGGTTGGCTCAACTGCATCAACACCGACCCACAAGGCTGCAAGTTCAAATACAATATTGCACAGGATGCTACACTGGCCGCACTGTGGCCTCCGAATGCGGACAAGCTCCCATACGCATATATCGACAGCAATGGTATTTCTCTGGACAGCTCTGATATACTGATCACTGTCGACGGCATTTACTGGAAACATTCTGCGCTCGGGCAGGCGCCTTGGCCAATCGACTACGTTGATGTGAACGACCAGGGATTGCCGGAGAACAAATTGACTCTAATTCTGGATTTCATCTATTAAAATGTCAGCTCCGTCAAAATTATTTATGAACAAGTACACAGATGGGCGCAAGCACAAGCGGCGCGTATCGGTGCTTGTGGATCCTGAAGATTTTGAACGCTTTAAGTCGAAGAAAATTTACGAGGTGTCCCGCGGCTATCCAGGTTTCTACGAAAATGGGCGCGTGCATTTCCTGCAAAGAGAGATATTGGGCTTGACAGATTCTGCGTGTGTGGTACGGTTTGAAAATTACAACAGGAAAGACCTAAGACGAAAGAATTTGGTTGTTCATGTTGTGCCGGAAACGTCACGCGGAAGGTACGCAGTCAGAAATAAACGCGTAATAAAACGTGGGGCAACCAGCACAATACCAACCATTTACTAAAAATAAGCAGAGGTCGACTTGTCTGTGATTTTTAAAAATGGACAAAGAAAACATATACGTTAAGTGTAAGAAACTAAGACAGCAGAAGAAGGGTGTAGTAAGTTATTTGGTATCAAAGGGTTATACAAAGGCCAAGGCAGACAAGGTCGGACGTGCTCTAGATAAGATTAACAGCGACAAGGAGTTAGAAGAGTTCTTGGGTGCTCCTGATGAAGCACCGATTGTAGCCGCGGTAGAGAACGACATGGAGTGGAAGGCTGCTCTTAAGTTCACAGAGAAGTATGTCTACAACAAGGCTGATGACAAGTACATCATCTATCTCAAGGTAGCCAATGGCAACGTAGTTATTCCAGGCCACATCATTCGTGGCATCATCGAGAACTACTCCGACTGGTATGGTGACACAGCCTCGGTCAATGACATCTGCCGCAACTACAAGATTCCTCGCAACTACTTCAACGAGATTCGCGATGCTCTTGGTATTACGCATGACTCCGAGCCCGTCAGCAAAGAAGAGCTCATCGAGAGAGACATAGACGAACTCGCAGAAGACATTCTGGAGAAGAAGAAGTTCCAGCTATACCAGAAGGTGCAGAAGCGCAGCTGGGTAGACACAGAGAAGGCTGCAGAGAAATGGTTCAATATGATGGACGGTGTGTTCAACCCGTTTCAATCCTTTCTTCAAACATGGCAGCCACCTAAACGCAGAGTAGTTAATCGTGCTGCTGTTAAGCACACGAAGAAGACTGGTCGCTCACTGCTGGTCGGCCTATCCGATATACACATCGGAGCCTTCGCTAACTCCAAGCTATCGTTCAGAGGCAAGGGCACGACAACTGACAGCCTTGTCAATGCAATGCGCGCATATGGCGAAGAGATTCATAACCTGGTAGAAGAGCGCGTGCATAACTTCGACGAGTGCATTCTTGCCTCGTTGGGAGATATACTCCACTCGTCTGGTAGAGGGTTCACTACAAAGGGAACACCTCTTACCACAGCATGCATCAAGGAGGAGCAATTCAACAAGGCGTTCGACGCTATCGTGGAGTTCATCGATACTCTGCTCGAGCTGTTTCCCAAGGTGCGCGTCAAAGCGGTAAAGGGTAACCATAATGACTTCGGTGATTACGTTCTCTTCAAGGCGCTGGCAGCATACTATCGTGGTGATAAGAATATTGCGTTCGACGTCTTTGAGAGTGACCACGGTCTGTTCAAGGTTAACAGCACACTGTTCGTTATATCTCACGGATACTCTGCTGAATACAAGGGCAGACTTCCAGCTAGCGGTAAAGCGAGAGAGAGCTATGCAGGTAATCTGTTTCTGTCTCATCCGGAGGAGCTGATTGGTGTGGCATCCAAGGTACTTCTCACAGCAGATCAGCATCACTACGAGATGAAGGAGTATGCTGAGTTCGAGCACTACATGTTTCCTACATTATTGTCTGGAGATGGTCATGCCGAGGCGGCTGGACTGAATTGTATGGCGCGTCAATCGTGTCTGGTAATAGGTGACAAGGGCGTCAAGGAAGTGATTAATTTCTACGCATAATATCAATCAATTATTGGTATAATAACTTGGAAGAGGCTGTTAGCAATAACAGCCTTTTTTATGCCTTGGGATATTTTATCCAACAGCAAGGCATGAGATAAACACAACACAAAAACACAATGCCAAAAGCAACCGCTAAGAAGGCAGCTCCCAAGGCTGTCAAGAAGCCCGTGAAGAAACCAGCCGCCAAGAAGGCAGCGCCCGCAAAGGCAGCTCCGGCGAAGAAAGCCGAGAATCCGGCAGCCAAGACGGCGCCCACCTCGCGCCTCTCCATCGCCGACCTCCTGCGCTAGCATGAGAACCTCGAGTGAGGGAACGGTGCAGGACTCTGTCCTGCTCGGCTACTATGGAAGAAAGCGCATACTTCCCAAAGGTTACCCTCACTCGGGGTTGTGGCTAGCGTCACACACCCCGATGGATACGGGTAGCTGCGGGGAAGCAATACTGTCGAAGCTGACAGGTCGTCCTCCATCTGACATAAGCTGGAGAAACAATTTCAAGCGAGGCATGAGCGAGTCGTTCATGATTCGCGAATTGAAGAAAGCTGGCTTTCATATACTCTGCCTCACTGATAAGGTGAAGGAAAGGCTACTCAAGGCCAGAGACACAATCACCCAGCATCATCTCGTGCTCATAAATGCACGGCTAACGTCCAAGGATAACTCGTGGTTGTTGTACTACAACAACGTGCTCTATCACAACGACGAAGCACTATCTGCCGCCTATATTACGGCGCTGCAGTTTCCCATTAACAAGGCCTGGGTGATCTATCATCCCGACCTCGCAGCCAGTATAAATCAAGTAAAGCCTATATCCAAGATATGTTGACACAACTCGCCCTCTGGGCCATCGTACTGTGGCTATGCGTGGGTCTTTTCTTATGGCTCGTAGAGGGCTGCAAGAGACTACTCATCAACCACAGACTTAGACAGTTCGCTGCCAGGAATGCCGCTGACCAACAGCTCATTCTATCATTGGCGCGCCTTCAAACAAACACCTGGCTCGATCGCATTATGACTAATGGGTCGTGGCAGCACTACGAAATCCACCGCTACTTCTTACCTCATTCCATGACCTGGTCTTATACACCTGCAGAAGGCGTGGTGCTCGAGGCAAAACACAAAACAATATGTTAGTTCCACGCAACATCGTACAGGAGTGGTTTCGGCCCTCCTCAACGATATATAAAGCATTCAAATATCTATTCCAGAATGAGCTCTGGAACCACAGCATGCCTCAAGGTTTTACGGTATGCCCCTACTTCTGGATGGCGATGTTCTCCATTCTCGTCTTCATGCCCGCGGTGTTCGTCATTCGCATGACCATCATTCCGCTGTGCCGCGTGTTCGGCAAGATGCTCGGCGTGCCTGACAGACTCATACGCAAGCACGGACCCAAGTGGTTCACGGCCAGTCCGCTGGCGCAGATCGAGATACCTGGCTTTGTAACCATACTCGCGCTTATCGTGGCGATGAGTATACTGGTCCTGGCTAGCATTGTCGTCTGTGGTGTTATACAGATGTTGAAAGTATGCTGGCTTCTTCCGATGAGCGTCACGTATAGTATAGTAATGTTGTTGAGTGGGCTGATCACAGGCATATGCGTGCTCATACATAAGTCATATGTTAGTGACAGACGCCGCTACGACCACGCCTACAAAGGATGTCACTCTGAAATATACATCTATGCCTGGATCGCCATGGCTGTGGTGAGTGGTGTTTTCTTTGCACCAGGAATGTTTACATCTACTGTTGGCTTCGTATGCTCCATTGCCGCTTGGTTGTGGCATATTGTGGCTGTAGTGGCTGTGGCGATATGGGCTGGGCTCGTAGGCTTTCTACTGTCCATTCCCGCTATTGTGATGGCTAATCTTGGACTGGTATTGGTCCTCACCGCATTGTGGCTCGTACTACTTGCAGCTACTTGGTTTATGTTGTTCGGCGACGCTGGAAAGTTCGTCGAAGCAGCCAAACCGAAGCCATCAAGCATAGATGAGTGGGCTGACTACCTGACCACAATCCTCGCTTCATCTGCAGAGGATTACTGCCAAGAATATCCGGGTAATTTCTTCGGCACAATGGGGCGCCCGACTGCCGAGGACGCTATTATGTTGCGCTACTACAGAAAGGCGATGCTGCCATGGTTGCGTACTCTTGTCAAGCCTGCTGCCATAAAGCTGGCGGCTGATGGTGAGGCTATTACTGTGCCTGCTGCGAAGCTTGTACACCTTACGCATCGGCTGCAAGGTAAGCAGCGCATGGTGCGCCAGAGGTATTCCTCGAACGTAGCCAAGACGGCAATCGCCATGTGTTACGGCGTAGAGTCCAGCGTATGGCTGACGATCTACGATCTTGTTCCTGGTGACACCTCTCCCAGCTACGCGGTTGATGTGGAGGTCCGCGACTCGGTTGAAGGTCAAAAGCTTATTGTCGCATGCATGCGCGAGGTAAACCTCTGCCGCAAGCAACTCAACGAGGCGGCAAAGGAGAAAAAAGCCATTGCCGCCAAGTGGGAGGCCATGTGCCACAAAGTTACAGATCCATGCTACGATCTCATCAGCCCTGTTGGCACCGTGCTGTATAAGATCATCAAGAACTGCTGGATCTTCGTGAAGTACGTCGGAATCCTCATCAAGGCCCAGAAGGAACAGGCCTGTCCGTACTTCAAATTTCAGGAGGAGATACCTGTCGAGGACGACGGGTTACCTGAACCACGGAAAGACTAAACATTGGGGGTGTAGCTCAACGGTAGAGCAGCCGGCTCATAACTGGTTGGTTGTTGGTTCGAATCCATCCGCCCCCAATTCTTTTCCCCGCAGATGCCTATTACAAAACGCAAACCCGCAAGAAAAGTTAAGAAGAAACGTGCATGTGATATAGGGCCTGAGGTCATCGACTTCGGCTATCATACCGCGCTATTGAGCACGTTTGTACCTCACGACAGGACGATCGGCAGCCCCAAGCAGGGCTTCGATTTCCTACAAACCAACGAAACAGGGCTTCGCGACGAAGTCCGCTACAACAACAGAGTCAACACACTTCGAAACAAACTCCTATTATGGGACTAGTGGATAAAATCCGTAACGCAGATAGCCGCGAGGAGATCGACGCTCTCTTCGCACAAGGTGAGACCTTTGAATTGGTCTCGAAGAAAACCAAAGCACGCTGGCGCAATGTCGCCAAGGTGCGCATCAAGGAAATCGACGCGTTCAACGCCTCGCAACCCAAGAACTAACCATGCAATTGTCAGACATTCTAAAAAAGATGGAAGATGCTACTAACCGGTTTCTTGCCGCCGCGCAAGAGTGCCGGAGAAGCAACATGCCTTCGAGAGATCACATGGATGCACACAAAGAGATCTTCGAGTCTCTCATCACATCCGTGGAAGCGTATGCCTCGGATGAGGTTGTGGCTGAAAAGGCCCGCGAACTGGTGAAACACTTCCGTAGCTGTCAGGGTGACCCTGAGGACGTGCATGAGATGATCGATACGCTCGTGCATACCTTCCGCGATGAGCTGATGGAGCTTGCCGCACAGGGAGAGTTCGAGGAACAGCGCGATGTGCTCGAACAGCTTGCCAATCAGATCGGGTCAGGCAGCATGAAGCAGATCACCAGTGCGGACGCACATACGGACATTCGCATACAGGTGGGCATCGCGCAATACGATGCACTCACAGGTAACGTAAAGGCCTGCTCCGGTGCGGCTGCACTCAGCGAAAAGCTCATCGAGGCACTGAACAGCGGCGCAGCAACGGTGCTAGGCATGCCACTCGCAGGAAAGAACGAGGATGAGGTATTCCAGGACATTCTGGATGCCGGGGCTCCTCCGCAGCCTCCTGATCCCGAAGACGAAGACAAAATCAAATAACCTATATGATCATCAATAAACTCATGCTGGCAGCTGTGTCAGCTATTCTACTCGTTATCATTCTGGGCCTTATCGTGCCCTGGCTCGTGTCGCAGGCTTCGACACTCTCGGTCCTTCTCGGAGTCGTGGTCGTACTGATCACGCTCTGGTGCACAGGGCTCGTCATCGAGCGTTTGCTCCGCAAGAACCTCGACTCGGAGCAGCACGACGCGGCAACGAAGGCTACTACACGGAAGTACACACTGTATGAACCCGTGCACAGCAACGAGGGAATACTCCTATATGGGTTTGCTACGCTCATTGGCGTTGGTGCTGTGGCTCTAATCATGTTCGCCTGATGATATGCCCATGTGCACAGCAACGAGCACACCGCCCCAGCCGTATGTCAAGTACTGCGACTGTGGGCGGGTTGCAGTGAAGTTTAATAAGAAAGATGCGCACGGCGTTTGCGCGCATTGTCGGGAGCTGGAGCTCCGCTACTATGCCAACAGCCTTCTGAGTGGTAGGCTCAACACTGCGGCAGCACGCCGCGAGCTGAACAAGCTCCACGGTACTGTAGCACAAACAGCCGAGGAGCGCGCGGCGGATAAACAGCTGCGCTGGCGCGAGGAGGGTATCTGCGAGGCCTACTGTATGCCATACAGCTCCGGCAGCGTAACCATAACCGCAAATGGTGTGGAAGTGATTAAAGTACAAGGAACCTGCGGGCGTGCGCTCGTGAATTAATTCTATGCCTAAACACTCCATACGCGAAGAAGGTCTATGCGACTGTGGGCAGGTAGCCTACAGAGTTAAGCGCGGCAAAGAGCTCATATGCCGCAGATGTGACTATCTGGAATCCTTCGTGCCTTTGCACATAATGCAGGATGGCCAAGTGCGTACTAGCTCTGCCGTACTAGCACAATCCAACCATCATGCTTCAGGTGTAGTAATACACCAAACGAGGCATGACTTCACCCTGTTCCATCGCCCTGAGCACTTTGCACTCGAGCAGTCTCGAATGCTGGCCAGCGCGTTCAATGGTGGCAACTCCGTTAATAGCGGACGCTACAGTTAACAACAAACACAAAACCTACATGAAAACCTACAACAATATCGGACTCCTTATGGGAGTGTTATTCACCACGCTCTTATGCTCCAGCTGCACCAAAAAAGTGGAGGCGGGGTATGAGGGTGTCAAGTTTGATCTCTACGGCGATACCAAGGGCGTGCAGCAAGTGCCCGTTGGTCCTGGGCTACTTTCTTTAGCATATGAACGCTACCGATGAAAAGATTTTAGCTCTGGCCTGGCACCCAGGTACTCCCGAGCAAGAAGCCGTGGCTGCTTTTCTTAAACTGAAGAAACGCATCTCAGTCACAACATTCAAACAGAACATGACCGAGCAGCCTCAGTATGAGGACATGCGCGGCTACCCCGGTGTGCTACACCTTCACAACCTGGTGGCGCGCAAGCTACCAGTCTATTTCTCGGAGATGCATAAGCTTGCAGACACCTTCGAGCCTTTACAGTTTCATATAAAGATCGTGGCAGCAAGCGGGCCATCCACGTGGTACGAAAGCTATGATGCGGACGTCTTCATTCGATGCAAGAAGCCACATCACATTCACGGTCTCGCCCTGCTTATAGATATGAAGGCCCGCCACATCACAGCCCAATACGTTGGGAGGCACGCACAGTATCGCCCAAAGGAGAAACCCTGGTGGAACTTTTGGGAACGCTAGCAACAAACAACAAAACCGCAGTAACAAAATCATCATGAGACACACCGTTCGTTCCTTCCGCAAGGCAGGATATTGCAGAAAAGTTATCAAGGGGGCACAGGCAGACTTTCCCCAAAACGGCTCCAAGGCCGTCGACCAGCAGGTCGTAATCTTCAAGGGAGCGCATTGCTTCACCGACTTCCTCGACAAAAACCGTAACCCAGCCAATAAGCGCAAGAGCCCGTGGAAGGCTCGTGAGCTCGAGCGGGCCCGCATGAACAACCTGCGCGGAGGCAAAGTCCCCGCCCAAGCGAGCTAACCCAATGACCGCAGCCGCGGATGGGAATGGTAACACTTCCAGAGAGGTCGAAAAGCCCAATTAGCCTCTATTCAGGCGTGCCCCCCCCGAGTTTTGGGGGTGTAAAATGGTATAATAAATTGAGAGGAAGCTACTAGCTGCGCCCAGAAATGGGCAAAGATTAGCCAGCAACCGATCAAGAAACCAAATAACAAATAAAACCATGGAAGGTATCACCACATCTCCCGCCGCCCCAGGCGTCGGGCTTTTCCAACTCGCCGCGGCCGGTCTGGTCGTCGGCTTCACAGCCAAGCTCGGAGTCGAGCTTGGTGACCGGGTCAGCCGTTTGGCGTTCGCGCCTCTCGACGGACACATCGACAGCCTGGCCGAGAAAATCGGCGGGCGCACAAAGCCGCTCATCGTCTCGATTCCCGACGGAGTCGTGGCGAAGCAGGACACCCAAGCGCTCGGCGCGCTGATCGGACAACTCCAGGGTATGGCCCAGGCCGCCAAGGAGCAGCTTCAGCAGCAGCCCGCCCAAGCCATCGAGGTGGCGCCTGCCGAAGCAGCGCCTGCCGAAGCAGCTCCGCTCCCTGTGGAGTCGGCGCCCGCGGGCAAGGCGAAGGTCAAGGCGCACTAACAAATTTCGGGTCATAGGCCACCCTCCGTACGGGGGACTAACGCCACAGATGGCCCGAAGACTCCACGACTTCAAACGTGGAGGAAAAGAAAACCAGGAGGGGGTCCAGCGATGGGCCCTCTCCTTTCTTCTTTTTAGCTCGTGAATGCTGGTATAATCCATTGAAGGAGCCTGTTATAACCAACAGGAAATTTACAAATGTGGAAGGAAATATTGAATAAGTTAGAGACCATCAGCTCGCAGGAGGGTAAGTCTCAGGTGGAGCTCATTTCGGAGGTCATGGACGCCGTGCGCGAGGCTAAGGAAACAAAGCCGAGCCAGACTGCGGGGCTGGACGTGCTGTGCAGAATTAATCTGAAGAAGATAGCGCAGCGCTTTCCTCCTCCGCCTCCGTTGCCTGCATCCTGGGAGGACCAGAGTGAGTCGCTGCTGAGAATGTCAACACACACTGGAGTCTGGTGATGAAAGTTCTAAAGATACTCACAGGGGAAGCGGCATGCCTCGCGGCACAGGTAAAGCCACCCATCGGTCCAGGTTTCGACCTGGATATTGTACTGAAAACGGAGGTGCTCGTGCTATACGGTACAGAGCTGCACGAGTTCGATGAGGAGTTCATCGAGTGGAAGGCGAGAGACTGCAATGGCGAGCTGGTGGGCCGCTTGCGCCTAATGGGACACTGACATGCCAGTATTACTAACGGATCATGCTCGCCTGAGGCTGCATCAGCGCACTAGAACCTCGGAGAGCGAACTCCTCGGGCTAATAGCAGCGGGTAGAACGGTCAAGCTCTCCGGCAACCAGGAGCGCAGATACGAGCTGTTTTACGACAAGCATCTGAGAAGCTGTTTTTGCTGCGCAATAGCAGCAGATACCAATGCGGATGTCGTCGTATCGGTCTGGCCGACCGAAGTCTACATGTATAAGTTCAGCAAGAAGATACATGACAGAGTAGTTAGGAAGGCCATGAGGTACAATTCGTAACAATTCACAGGAAGAGAGCCTCAAAAACTCTTTTCTTTAGCTAACGAGTTCTATATAATAACAATATGCCTGGAATTGTAAATCCCGCCCTAGAGAAAGAGATAGCGGATCTCGTAAAGAAGAACTTCGTAGACAAGCTGAAATTGAAGAATTTCTATATGCTGCACGGAGGCATAGGAACGCTCACGGGTGGTACGGTAGGTGCCGCATCGGGTGGAGTAAAGGAGTATATTGCCCAGCACAATAGAAAAGAAGACGAACCCGAGCTCACACCAGAGGAATCTCAGCAGAAATATACCAAAGCAATACTCACAGGTGGTGGCATAGGAGCAGCAACAGGTCTACTAGGCGGGTTAATGTCCGGCAGAGGTCAGATGACGAAATTCAGAGAGAACCAGGGAGACCAGCTGACGAAGAAGACAATAGATAAGATCAACAATGCACATGCAGGTGCCAAGGCACAATTCTACGGGCAGGAAGCAGCGAGAGAGTCCATAACAGGAGCACTGTCTACCATGCATCCCACAGACCAGGCCAGATTGATCGCACAGATAGAGAAGCATCCCGAGCTTGGTACAGCAGCAATGCAGGCGAGAGAGAAGTATATAGACAATCATGATCAATTCGCCAAGGAGCAGCTGGGTAAGATTCGTCCAGGAATAGAAGCATTACCTCCTCAGGAGATAGATGCGCTGCATAGGCTGTTTAACAAGGATAAGACGGCAGAGTTTCGTGACAAAATGCATATAGCTCAAATCGAGAATAATATTCGTGAGTTAAATAAAACAGCTGAACAGGTGGAGAGTCCTGTTAGTTTTTCTCTTGAAAGGAGCTCGGCGAAGCCCGGTTTACCTACGAAGAATGAAGATAATACGTTATTCCGTTCATTGAAAGCAACTTATGGCACGTCTACGGTTACTCGGGCTCACGGGCTGGTCAACGCATTAGATAGTAGGAAAAAATCAAACAGCAACAAGGCACTTCAGGCTCTACCAAAATTAGCTCAAGAAGCCGACCGCAATGTCCGGTATTTAGAAGACCTGCAAGGTTTTCCTATCGAGAAAGTCTCCCATGTCCTGTGTTTACCGGACATTGTTGCCCGTTTGGCCTCGATGAAAGAGCCAACGTTGGGAAAACAGGGGGCGGTTAAACCGCCATCCTCGATACTAGCCAAGCTTAGAAAATTATGGAATCCCAACTATGATAACGCTCTGTTCGGTGAAGAGGTAGCAGCTGCCACACGTAAGAAGGGGTTGTCTACTATCAGCCCGAAGAGTGATACCGAGGATACTAGTGCGTTTGTTCGTGCTGCTCGTGAGTTGCGTACAGGACATGGTAGAAATGCCAAGGCCTACTCAGATAAAATGCTAACCGAGCGTGCCTCGAGAAAAGATATCAAGGGAAACAAGCGTGTTCAGAAGGGTATGCGCGATAGTGGTTTTGTGTTTAACCAGGATACTGTTACTCCCGGACAGATGAAGGCGACCTTTGATGGTAAGCCTCCTGCTCATACGAATACTGTGTCTCCTGCTGAGAAAAGGCTCTATAAGCAGGTGGGTGACGATAAACTTCTAGAATCCAAGCATTTTAAGGAATTAGAGAATACTAAAACGCTTGCCGACGTACTTGGTTCACAGCAAGCTCATCCAGCTGCTCTTGATAAAGCCTATCCCGAGGGTTGGGTGGTTAAGCAGAGAAAAGGATTTGGTTCGTTGGACTCCCGTGTCGAGGATCATCCAGAGCTGTTTGTTCGTAACAAAGGTAATATGTCACCCGAGCGCATGGCTAAGCTTACGCAGAGCATGGGTCATATCACACCTGACAGCCATGCAGACTGGGTTGTTCAACCTGATCTGGACCTGGCCAAGGCTAATCCGCTGTCCAGGCTGGCTGATAAATTTGTACCCGAGTCTGTATCCAAGCCTTTTTCAGGTAATAAAGAGTACAGAGTACACACAGTAAACGGTAAAGTAATTCCGTTCGCCACTATGAACCGCGGTGGCGCAGTGGCATCTGCCGTGGAGCCGTATTTGCCGTGGCGCCCCAGAAATCTACGCAAAGCCGAGGAACACGTGCAGCAGATACTGGACGGCATGAAGGATTCTCCTCTGCACAAGGCCAACCATGGCTTCGACGTCGGAATAGACAAAGCTGGGCGTCCTCACATGATCGAATCTAACATTGCAGACGGCACTGGGTCGGTTAGTGGTTTCATCGAGAAAGATCCACGTGTATACGACGCCTCCGTAGCCGCCATCAAAGGAGAACTACCTAGATATGTGCGCAATACGCGCCTAGGCTATGCTGGTGCAGGTGCTCTTGCCGTTGGTGGCGGTGGGCTAGCACTTAATTCAGCTCTGAACCCCTCAGATACGGTCAAGACAGCAGGGGCACCCCCGGCGCCTGCTATTCAATTAGCGTCAAACGTACCCAGACCAGCTGCCACACCCAAGCCAACACCGGCGCCTAAGTATCCAGATGGTGAGCGTATTGCTAATCGTATATCTGTTGGCGACCCTGAAGCCTGGGCTAGAGTTAAACAGAACTGGGCTGGCGGGGCTAGAGCAGGGCATTTCGGGCCAGTTGACGTCGTGCTCCGTGGTACTCTATCAAGGAGCGCCAACAACACTATAGGTGAGGCTATTCAAAAGGATGACCCCAAGCCTCTGATCGATATTACTAAGAAGTTTCGCGATTGGGCTGTACCTATTCTACAGAACAATCATATCAAGGGAGGCCTGATGGAAGGTGTCCGCAACACAGTTCCTACACAAGTTCCCGCGACTAATCAACTACCACAATCAATTAAACCTTTAAATGCCCAGCAGGGCTTGGTATAATGAGTGCATCAGGAGCATTACCATTAGAAACATTAAGCACCATGGCCCCACCCTATTTACACACCCCACCTGCAGCTTGCCCAAACGATGGCGTTTGCATGGCAATTACACCTAGACTGGATGAAGTCGATAAGAATATAGAACGGCATGAAGCTGCCCTTAGTCGTATCGGAACCAGTTTGGACCTTACTCGCAGCGACGTTAATACACTCAGAGTCACTATTCAGGAGCGCGACGGCTTGTTTAACTTTCTAAAAACCGTGTTTGCAGCTATTCTCGTAGGCGTGCTTGTTCAGATAGGTACTACGGTATGGTGGGCTGGTAGGCTTCAATCCGCGGTGGAGAGCCTGCAGCAGACCACAACAGATCACGAGATGCGTATTCGTCTGGAGGAGAAGGATTCTAACAAGTCACATCCAGCTCCAACAACTCCTCCGCATACCTCCGCAGCCACAAAAACTTTAAGTTTGACAGCTGGTACTCCTTTTGACACAATTTATAAACAAACTCAGTAAACAACAGTAAACCAAAAGACAAACACTATGGCAGATACAATTACTCCAACAATCGTCGCTCTTCCTGAACCTCCGGTTACAGCACGGGCTCAAATCACAGCAGCACAAGTTACAGCACTCATCACACTGATTGCCTCAGCAGACCCTGCAATTATCACACTTCCTGACGGACTTCAATTCACACAAGTCAAACGGTTCAACCTCAACGTCCTACCTAACGGCAATGGCGCTGTAAACATCGTATTCAACTAAGAGACAGAGAAAAGAGACAGATACACATAATCCAGACCCAAAAGGCTGTGCCGGAGTAGAAATATTCTGGCACAGCCTTTCTATTTGTGATAGAGTAGTTAAATACCTGATCCATCTAGATGGAAAACAACATTCTCTCACGCATTTCAGCAACTGGTGCGGTAGTAGAGAGTTCTGGGACAGCCGACAAGCATAAACTAGTTTTACTAGGAGCTGACGGGAAGCTAGCCAGTTCTACGCTACCTGCCGGCCTTGCAACGACCTCGGACTTAAGTCTGAAGATCAGCACGTCCGAGAAGGGAGCTGCTTCAGGTGTAGCAACGCTTGGTGCTGATGCCAAGATTCCCACAGATCAGCTACCAGACTCTATTCTTGGTCAGGTTTCCTATGCAGGCACGTGGAACGCTTCCACGAACACTCCAGCCGTTGGGCTGGCCTCGCTAGCTAAAGGAAAGTATTACATCGTCTCCACCGCGGGGACGTTCTCGACTATAGACTTCAACCTGGGCGACTGGATCATCTCAAATGGCACGGATTGGCAGAAGGTTGATACCAGTGATGCGGTCACATCGTTCAACGGCCGTGTAGGGGCAATTGCGCCTCAAAGCGGAGACTATGACAAGACGATGGTCGGGCTCGGTAACGTCGACAATACGTCCGACGCAGACAAACCGGTCAGCTCGGCCACTGCCACAGCACTTTCTGGTAAGGCAGATACGTGGCACACGCATACCTATGGCATATCTGACATAACAGGTCTTACCGATGCCCTCGCCGGTAAGGCAGCAAGCACGCACTATCATTCTATTAGCGATGTCTCGAGCCTACAGGACGCGCTGAATGCCAAGGCTAATGCTTTGGACGTGGCTACGGCACTAGGCAGCAAGGTAGATACCGTCGCTGGCAAGGGGCTATCTACCAACGATTATACTACTACAGAGAAGGACAAGCTCGCTGGTTTGACCAATGGCGAGCCTCCCTTAGGCAATCCTTCAGTAAATGGCTACGTATTAAGTTCTACAACCAGTGGCACGCGCAGCTGGGTTGCTCAATCTGGAGGTGGTGGAGGCGGAGCAGCTCAGAAGGACCTTACCGTATTAGCAGGATCTGGCGCTACTCCTGGCAAGCTGTTGGGGTATTCTAACGGCAGCGCAACTCCAACATTTAGCAACATCGCCGGTGCCGACTGCAATCCATTGATTCTCATAGGTGGGGCGGGGTTGACCAGCCTTACATTTGCAAATTTTGTCGCAAGCAACAGCCCCTTGCGCATAGTCGACTTTTCTGGATTAACAGGTCTGACAGAGCTGATTTTACAACAAGCTGGAGGGGACAATATACATAATACATTTGTACTTCCAGACACTTCGGCGATAAGTACAACGCTTTCTCACCTCGAGATACACGACGGTAACACGTCGTTTAATAGCTGGGACATGGACCTCCTTTTTGCCGCGCTGCTGAGCAATGGGCCTAACGATGGTTATATCTATATTACGGCGTGGCCAGGGTATGGTTACACGTACGAATTTTGCAATAAATGGACTAGTTTAAAAGACACAAAAGGCTGGACTGGTAGCATATATATCTGTGACTATCATGATGTTCCAGGATGTATGGACCCCACCTATTGTGCTTATGATCCAGCAGCAACCTATGACGACGGCTCTTGTGCCGCAAGTGGTTACTTTGGATGTATAGCCAACAACGGGTCCTGCAATTACAACTCTGGTGCCTCGTGCGATGATGGATCTTGCTACGGAAGTACTTACTGCGGTAATGCATTTGGTATTTGTGTAGCAGACCCAGTTTACGGCTGCCTGGAGCCGACTGCAACCAACTACAACCCTGGTGCAAGCTGCGATGATGGATCTTGCGCTTATGGTACTCCAGGATGTATGGACCCACTTTATTGTGCTTATGATTCGGCAGCAGCCTACGATGATGGATCATGTTATGCAAGTGGGTATCCTGGATGCACAGAACCAACTGCAACCAACTACAACCCTAGTGCAGGCTGCGATGATGGATCTTGTGAGTATGGTCTGCGCGTCTATGATAACACTATGCAATTGGTGGCAAACGCGCGCACTCCTGCTATGCTAGTGGCTGACCTACCGAATGACACATGTCACCCCATAAGCTTTGCAGTTGCTGCAGGTTGTCCGGTTCAATCACTAGCATTTGCGAACTGCTCACGTCACTCCGATTTTGTCATCGACGACACATCCGCCCTTGGCTCGCTGACCGTGCTGGTGTTTGACTATTGTGGAAATGGCTTTCCGATGGCCACGAACTCGTTTATTTTGTCAGACTGCTCTGGGCTTACAGCGCTCACGTCACTCGCTATCAACGATTGCGGTTATGATGGTTTGCAAGTACTCAACACAACGGGCATGTCCTCGCTTACATCTCTCACACTTACTAACATAACCGGCATATATGGAGACTTAGACATAGACTTCACCGGCTGGACCAGTTTGACAGATATAACTATACAGAATAGCTTCAGATATACGCAGCTATTCATCGATAGTACGTGGGATGCGCCGAGCCTGCAGAGGTTAACAATTTCAGAGAGTGGTCAGGGGAACTACGGCGGTTTGGTTGTAACCGATTCCACCGGCTTTCCAGCTCTTGAGGAAATCACCATTACAGCCTCTGCAGGGCACGATGATACTGGTTTACAGGATATGTCCGGAATGACATCGCTGATGTCTCTTATTATAAGTGGTTGCAGTGACTATAACGGGCATGCCTCGTTCGTACTACCTACATCAACTGCCGCGGTGGGAACTGTAACTAATCTTGCTTATGTGGAGATAGGAGCCAACAACGGAAGCATATCTGCGAATAAGCTAGTACCACTCACGACGCAGCTAGTTGCTGCAGGGCGGACTGATGGTACGTTTATATTTAGCTCAACAGGGACATCGATTGCCGCGGAGCCGTCTGCAGCTAAAGACACACTTCGTGCGAACTTAGCTGCATTGGAAGCTCTAGGGTGGGTAATGGATGTGCCTCTTGGTTGTACGAATCCAGCCGGTTCTCTCTATAGCGCCACGGCACTGATCAGCGATGGCGTCTGTGATTAATCAAGCCGAGAGTTTAGAGTAATTTTCGGTTGACATTCCTCGTAGTGCGAGTACGATACGAGAATGCCTAAAACAGTTCACTTCGTATCAGGGCTGCCCCGTTCGTGCAGCACTCTTCTATGTAATATACTCGCACAGAATCCGCGCGTTCATGCCACAGCAACATCTCCCATGAATGAGATTAGCTACCTAGCGCGTGGCTTATTCAAGTCCGAGGCCGCCAAAGCATGGCAGCCCATGGATGTAGAGAAGATGTTCGATGATTATAACCGTGCTGGTATACTCGCAGCATTTGATTCTCTCACAGATAGGCCCGTTGTCATTGACAAGAGCCGTAGCTGGGTTGGGCAGATCGATCAAACCTACAAGATGTTTCCCGATGCCAAGATTCTCGTCCCCGTTAGAGATGTACGTGGTATTATATGCAGCATGGAGAAGATTCGGCGCGAGCATCCAGCTCCCTTCGCATCTCCGGAAGCCAATAATGCTAAAGGATTTACAACGATGGAGAAGCGCGCACAGGGCTGGTTGAACACTCCTCCCGTTGGTATTGCCATAGAGCGTGTATTTGACGCAGCATCCAGGTTCAAGAGCAAGCTGTTCTTCGTCAATGCTGACAAGCTTACACAGTTTCCTCAAGCAGTCATGGATCAGGTGTGGGATTATCTCGGCGAACCACGGTTTGTACATGATTTTACCAACGTAGAACAATATACACACGAGCACGAGACGGGTTGGCCCTATGGGCAGCATCTGATTCAAAGCAACGTGAAGCCTCTACCGAGGAATTACGAGGAAATACTCGGTAAGCAGCTCTCCGACGGCCTATCTACAAAGTTCAGCTGGATAAACGACTTATAAGCTGCTAAAATAGTTAGATATTTGTGGGGCAAGGCGTGTAATGGCTCGAATATCTAAAAAATTACTCAACAAGCTGGCTAATCTAGGGGCTCAGCGCATGGCAATCGACCCAACTACGGGCCAGGTTCCAGTGCGCCGGGCCATTCCAGTTACTCCAGAGCCAGAAATACGCAAGGCTATACCGGTCACAGCAGAACCAGAGGTACGTAGAGCCATTCCGGTTAACAAAGAGCCTGTAAAGGCCCCTTCTGTTGAAAAGACGGTCACTCCTGTAAAGGTCCCTGATAACGTTACACCAGTTGCTCAGCCTCCTAAGCAACAACCACCGGCAGAAACACCGGTAAAGACGGAAAAGCCCGTAATTACAGGTGTTCCCACACAATTACCACCGCACGTCGGTCCCGAGCCGAGTATAAATAGACCACTTGGTGTTCCAGAAAAAACAGAAATAGCTAAGAGTAAGCCTGTTTCACCAGAACCTCAGGTGCAGGTTAAATTACCCCCTGAACAAGGGCCACAAGCAGGCGGTGTCACTTTGGCGCCGCCTCCACCAGCGGAAATAACTACTCCTCCGCCTGCTATCGCATATGGCAGGACATTGCTTCCTCCTCAGAACAAGCTGCAGCCCAATGCCAATCCTCAGCCTGAGCCACAGCTCAACCTGGAAACGGTCAATAAAGGCCCTGTGGCACCTAGCCCAAATGGGTATGATGGTTTGGACATTCTACGCTCTGGTGTATATCAACCAAAAGAGCGTTGGACGGAGGCCCCTATCTTTCCAAAAGGAAAATTACCCCACACACCTACGCAGCTACAGCTTCCATCAGATTCGTCGCTTTCACCGGCGGAAATGAACAACCAGCTGCTTCAGCGCATACCTGGTGGTGCGGATAGCTTCGTAGCCGAGCAAAGGGCTAACTACGAAAAGCTTAAGGATAAGTTACCGTATGGCGTGGACTGGTCCCGTAGAGACCAACAGTTTCCCCTAACTTTGGGTGGAGATGATTCCGGCATGTATCATCCTAAAACAGAGAGCATATCTGTTAATCCCGCGCTGCAGAAGTATGTCTACGGAAACAAAGGCAACAGCGCAGATGGCTGGCCTGGTGTATCCTGGAATAACTTCAGTGGTTATGCGGATAACGCCAAAATGCCCGCTGATCAAACAGCTTGGGCAGCCATGCATGAAGGAAACCATGCCTTTCTTCAGAATGTCGCCCCTGCAGGACTAGTTGCAAATCTAACAAAGTTTCAACGTACACTAAACCAGAAGCAGCAGCAATCATTGGTGAGCAAGGGATTCAAGCCAGAGGATAAATTTGTTGCACCTGGTGCCTTGAGGGCTCCTACGTACAACACAACTCAAGCTCCCGAGTATCTGCAAGGTGCTCTATCTGGTTTAAACACACTCAGAGACGTCACTGGAAGAAAGATGAACACTCCTGCCGAGATACATCAGGTATTTACGGAGATAGAGAAGAATCCTGCCATTTTAGACAAGATGCCTCCCGAGGGTGCACGTATTTTTAGGGATTACATCTACAAGGTTAAGTCAGGCGACGAGATGGGCGCAGAAGCACTACGCGAGGCGATTGCCAGAGATAGCCAGTTTCTTGCACAGAACCAGCAACAGGCTGGGTTGAAGACTGCTGGTTTCTATGACATGGTCATGAAGCACCTGCGTAACAGAAACCAGCATGAGAAGACAGCAGCCGACACCGTAATTGTCTCCGGTATACACGGTGACGAGCCAGCTGCAGCTATTGCAGGCAGGCAGCTCGCAAGCAAGGGGTTACCTGTAGTTGATGTAGGTAATCATTCTGGTAAACGCACAGATCATGGTATTGATTTAAACAGACACTTCGACGACGCAAACAAACCACCCAAGCTCGTGAGCGCTCTTCGCAAGCTAGTTGCTCTACATCCCAAGCAAATTATAGATCTTCATGAGGATAACGACGCACATGGCGCCTACGCTTATGCCTCGCATGACATAGCTGACAGAGTTAGACAGAAGCTAAACGCGGGCAAGGCTCTAGGACAGGCTAAGTCCGTAAAAGGTGACAAAGCAGTACAGGGCGTGATCACTGATGGCAAGTATCCACCGAAGGGCTCTATCGAGAAGGTCATGGAGAATAAGGGTATCTCTTATACTACCGTGGAGACTCCGACCAACGTGCCGTTGAGCGAGCGTGTAGCATTTCACAAGGACAAGGTGGAGAAGTTGAAGAAAGCCGCAGGTTTAGAGAAACAACTTAAAGCTGTTCTCATCAAAGGTAATCCCAAGTATATCGACAGGCCTCGTCCAAGAGCTTTTTATACCGCGGTACGTAAGTTGCTCGAGAGAGCTGGTTACACTGTGACCGAAGATGCAGGACATGCATATACTGTGCCAGCCGCGGCTGATCTATGGGTTGGTCATAGTAGAGGAGTAGATCGCCTACGTTTTGCTCCTCCTGAAACAAGAACACTTGGGCTCGGTGCACCGCCGAGAGAAGGCATACAGGTCTTAAATCACCCTAAAGATCCATCTAGCATTATTCCGTTGGATAGATTTCATAAGGGTGTGTGTGGTAAGGAGCTCGAAGCTCTTCCTGGTTATCAGCCAGGCTTTCACGACAACGCAGCTCATTTCAAGATTACTCCAGAGATGCGGGCGGCACTACTGAAAACTAAATGAGAGCCCTACTGCTAGCTAGTCTTTTATTGGTTGGGTGTGCCATAGAGCCTCCAGCAGAGAAGAATGCCATCTATGGCAAGTATAAGAACGCCTGTCTGCCTGAGGCCGTCATCATGGTACAGTCTCTACATAAGGCCGAGATACAGGCCAAGGTGCTCAAGATAGATACAACGCAGTGGAGCCACGCCGTCGTGGTCTATCTCTATCCCGCTGGAGACAACTCTTTGTGGGTATGGGACTCGATGTGGAAATCGCTGCACATTCGGGCCTGGTGGAACAATCCCAGTGATATAGCAACCAGGTGGATGCAGGCTACTCGCCAGCAAGCCACGTTGGTTAACGCTACCTTTCTCGAATAGCTAAAAAAGAGCCCATTGCTGAGCCCTTTTGTTGATTGTTTTGTTAACCAAGGAACGACCGCACGTTATCCACCATCTCCTGGTGATCGCGTAAGGCCTCTTCCTCTGTTTGCCGACGCTGCTTATGTTCGGCGAACGGGCACTCACCGAAGACCATCGTTTCGTAGTACGGGCCCATGATATGCCAGGGAGCGTCTTCTTCCACCAACGACTCTTGTTCAGGCGCGTCCGCATTCTTCCACTCTTCACCCTCGGTATCGCCCTGGAAGATCCTTTTGAGAGTGTCTCTGAACTCCTTGATCATGTCGTATACTTCCGGTGTGTTCTTCTTCATGTAAGCATCTGCTATCTTCTGATCGATGCACATGTAGATGGTAGACACACACGTAGGACCGACCGTAGTCTGCTTGACAACTCTGTGCTCGACACCCGTCTCGTTCATTTGCGCTTGGGTAGGTAGGTGAACGTGATCATCCTCTCGTCGCTGGGTATGTTGGCGCGAAGCCATTCCAGCTGAGTGATCTGGTCCGTTCTGTTGTGTTGATAGGCACCACCGTGTTCGGGAGTACCGAACCAGTTACCGAGGGCGTCCTCGGTGATCCAGGTGCCTTTTTTTACCTTGTCGGTTTTACCCGACGTTTCCCACGAGGCCTGAATAAATCCTGCACGACCGATCTTGTACAGAAAGTCCAGAGCCTTGTGGCCTGCTATTTTCTTGGTTTTTGTATATTTCATAAAGGAAGTTGTCCTTCACTTAATCATACCAGCATTTATCCGGTATAATACTATGGTAGAAATACTTAACCAACCAACCATGAAAATTACAAAACAAGAAGACGGCTCGATCAACATCAACTTGACCGAGCATGAATATTATCTCATCTCCAGCCGCATGCTGCGGATGGCTAACACCTATATGGCGCTGACCGTGGCAGGCGCCGTAGAAGATGCGCGGACCGACTCCAACTTCGTCGGCACTACGCTTGTCGGAGAGTTGTGCACCACCGCAGCTGAAATCTGCACCGGAGGCGTACCCACCGACCAGGAGGTCGAGGAAATGATACCGAGCTGCGAGGAGATCTTCCGCAAGCGGACAGCCGAGGAGATCTTCCGCAAGCGGACAGCCGCGGCCAAGGCGCGCATGGGCGAAGACGCATTTGAAGAGATGCTCGCCAAGCGCATGCGTCTCAGTGAATAATCCACTGCTGAATAGGTATGGCAAATACCTGGGCGTAGATGTCTTTACCTCTGGCTTCGACACCTTTACCGAGGCGTTCGAGGCCCGTAGAAAGTGCATACGTGAGTACGGATTTGCCATACCCAGCGAGGAGGCTTGCAAGAGAATAGCCTCGCTCGGTGGAGAGATCATCGAGCTCGGTGCCGGCCTTGGATACTGGGCCAAGTGCATCGAGGAATGCGGCGGCAAGGTTGTCGCGTATGACAAGGCTGTGCCGGGTGAGCAGAGCGAGAACAAGTATCCTTTTCGTACCTCTCCATTACATTTTCCGGTGGTGGATGGAGACGAGTTCGTACTTGAGAAAAGCGATGCAAACGTATTGCTTCTCATCTGGCCTTGCTACAACAGCCCCTTCGCAAACAACTGCCTAAGGCTCTTTAGAGGAGAGCACGTGGCATACGTGGGTGAGGGAGCAATGGGCTGCACCGGTGATGATGAGTTTCACCAAAACCTCGGAAGAAACTGGGAGTTCGTGGACTGCCTTGACATTCCGCAATGGAGTGGCATTCACGACGACCTATACATATACAAAAGAAAAACTACAACATGACAAATCCCAAGCTGGATCATATCAAGAAGATAATCACAAGAGAGCTCGGCTCGACGTTTGGCTACTGCGGCGTAGCTGACATGCCACAAGGAGCTATATTGAACTCCGGTGATGACAACAGCGATGTAGTCATCACCATCAAAGAGACAACCGCAAACGCAGCAACTACAGAACAATCATGAAAAAACTACTACTACTGGCAGCCGTCGGCTGTCTTATTTTAAGCAGCATAGTAGCCTGCACGAAACCGGACGAAACAATCCGCGTGCTCCAGGAGAACGGCTACACAAACATCACCATCACGGGCTTCCGACCGTGGATGAAAAGCGAAAACGAAACCTTCTCAACAGGCTTCACGGCTATATCGCCATCTGGCCAACCCGTCTCTGGTGCCGTAACTTCCCGTGTACTAGGGGGCAACACAATCCGCCTTGACTGACATGAACCTCAAATTCAACTTTGAAGATTTTAAAGAAGGGCGGGTTGCATATACCGCCGATGGAGAAGAAGCCCGGTTTAAGGAGCTAGCAAGCCCCGCCGATGAATTCTTCAACTTCAACGCCTCAGTTACTAAAAAAAGAGACAACGGTCCAGACTATACCGTTACAGTCTCTGGCTACAATACACATGGAGTTCACTGTGAACATCCTGGTTGTGGCTTTCATCTGGTGCGCATGGCACCTACCGAGCACAACATCGAGGGGCTCAAGTGGAATGCACCCAAGCCGCCGCCAGCACCCCCAGGGCGCTATTGGAAGGTGAGCGCCTTCTTGCCCGCATCCTTACACCTCGGCCACGTGCTGTATTATGATTCGGATCAGAGGGACCTCCAGAAGCGTGACTGGAATTACGTAAATAGATACCATGTTGCAAAGCCCTCATTCGTGTATCTGTATGCACGCTTCATTCTTCTGCCAAACCCGAAGGATGTGGAGCTTGGTGATGCAATAGCCAGAGCTAACATTGCCGAGGCGCGGTTGGAGACGACGCTAGCCGAAAAGGAGTGGCTCGAGAAGGCCATAACATGCAAAGAACGTGAGCTTCAACAGGCACTCTCAAACGAGAAGCACGAACGAAATCGTGCTGATGCGCTGGTTTCAGAGCAAAGCGAGACGGGGACGAAGTTGAAGGAGTTGGAGGAAAAGAACCTTCGTTTGGAGGCGCGCGTCGAAGACATGCTGAACAGTTGCACAGGAGAGGAGCTGCGCAAAAAGCATGAGGCGATCATAAGCCTTTACGGGCAAATTGTGGCGATTAGGCAAGAGCGTGATACAGCTTGCATCGCACTCGAGCAGCTACGTACAGATCACCACCACATAGACTTGAAGGCTCAGGGGCTGCAAAACTGTATCGATGGATACCGGCGTGACAGAAATAACGCCGTGGAAAAGGTGGAGAAGTTGTCTGACGACTTGGCTAAAGCATTGGCCGATAAGGGTGAGCTATGTGCACAGAATGGTGACTTGGCTCGCAAATTAAGCGATGCCAATGAAACCATCTTCAGGCATCGCGCTCGACTCAGCCGTGTGAAAGATGTTGTCAATGCGCCTGGTGGCATGTAAATCAGGGAGCAAGAGAGGGCTAGCAATAGCCCTCTTTTTTAGCTAGCGCATAACTTAATTGGTATAATCTATTGGAAGCACCTTACCTATGCAAATCCACCTAATAAAACAGGAGGGAAAACCTCCAGAAGTAAATGTCCGTATGAACTATATGGACTTCACCGCGATGGTTATCGCGATCGAGAAGATGACGGCCTTGTCCGCAAAGGAAGCGAATAGGGACCCAGTCGAATTCACTCCGACCGTGGCGGTCGGCAACTTGTTTGCCATCGGCCTCATAGAACACGGCAGGCAGCTCGTGCGCAATGAACTGTACGACGCCACCGAAAAGGAGTGCAAAGAAATGGGCGCCCGTTCACTGAAGTGCGCCCTCGACGCAGGTGCAATCAGCACCGAAGACATCTCGGAGCAATTCCAACCGCCAACCGAACAATAACACTACACTTATTCTTTAGCATGCAAGTAACATCAATAAAAACCGAGGGGGAACCCTTGAAGTTGTGTATCGTAATTGAGCATCTGGAAATGCTCTGCATCTGCGCCGCCGTCGAAGACATGATGAGCTGCGAACTCAAGAACCTGATCGAGCATCAGATCATGCCATCCAAGAACAGCTTCATCGCGCTGGGACGCCTGGCGCTGGAAGACTTCGTCGGAGACATCAAGGATCTCCAGAAGGAAATGGACTACGAGCCCACCAGAGACGAGGTCGAGGAGCTGCACACAAGAGTGCGCGCCAAGGCCATGAAGATCGTCGAGGAAATGGTCGGAAGTATGGTAGACAAAGGTGATGACGTACCTCCCGTGCCTGGAGCACTGTCTGAAATACTCAAAAAGATCGCGAGCGAGCTTCAGCTTCGGCGCAAGCCTCCTGAGGATCCCAAGGAAGACGAAGTGTAAGCTTCTCTATTTTAGTATTCGGAAAAGGGTCAGCAATGGCCCTTTTTCTTAGATACCTCGAAATTGGTATAATACTAAGAGAACAACTTAAATGAAACAATCGCAATCATTTGCAAGAGTACGAAAGAACATTATTTTAGATAATGCTCCTGTATGAGATTCTACATCTGGAGCTACGAGCACGACGCATGGTGGGGCCCGGAAAGCCGCGGCTACACCAAAGATAAGAAAGAGGCAGGCATCTACAGCGCCGCAGAAGCAGTAGAGATCTGCTACATGGCTAATCGCTTTCTACCCGATGGAGTGCTTAACGAGAAGATGGTTAACGTAGAGGAGGAGGCATAATGTCCAAGGCAAGCGACATCGAATGCGCTTTGCTGATGCGCCTTTGGACGCAACCCATCAACAACTGTAACCACCCAGAGATGGCTGGCATATGTCCTAACTGTCTGGCCCGCAGAGAGGGTAGCATAATAGACACGCCGCATGCCTCGTGGTGTTCAGTAAAAAGGCATGTGGCTCGAGAAGAGGCCAATGCTGCAGACTACTTAATATCAATATGAAGACACTAATCTATGACAAAAGCTCAAAGAAATGGTGGAAGGCTCTCGGCAAAGGCTACACTCCAGATAAGGAGGATGCCCACCGTTACGAGATGCAAGAAGCCATTGACATTTTATTGGACCTAGGCCTGGCACGATGTGGTGAGCCCAGCCAGGACGTCATGGTTAATCCAGACGACGATCCACCCGAGGACTGACATGGACGTAATCATATACTGCCAAACAGGAAGAAGATGGTGGAGAGCGCGTGGCGGGGGCTACACACTTGATAAACAGCACGCTCATAGATATAAGCTGCTGACAGCTGTGGAAATTCTCAACACAGTGAATGGAAGGACTAAAGAGCCCAACGATGTTATATTTCTACCGGACGAAGACACGTCTGATCTACCGCCACCAAAACTATGAAATACGTTATTCAAGTTGTTAGAAAGACTTCTGCGCTCAGCGGTATGTACCTAGGCCCGAATTTGGGCGAGTTCGTGGATGATAAAATCAAGGCTAGGAGGTTTACCGCACAGGAAGCCATTAACATATGTATAGAGGGGAACACAGCCAGCGGCAACTGTGACTGGGAAATGCAACCCGAGGACTGACATGTATCTAATTAAAGTCATAGACAAGATAAACGCCTATTTTGGGCAATATTTTAAAGCTCCAAAAGATGGGACTACAGCGGACATACGCCTCGCTTATCGCTACACGCTAAAAAAAGCGCTAGAGATTTGCGCTAAGCATAATAAAGCTTCACGAATCTCGGTAAGCATATTTGACGAAAACGATGTACCTGATTAAAGAACTACTAGCCAGACTAGAAGCTATGCCTCCAGGTGTGGAGCGCGACTATGAGCTGTTCGCATGGAAGCATGCTAACTGGCCAGAGAGAAAGATATTCTCTACCCAGCATGGCGGTGACTGTGCTGGCAATCTGCTCAAGGTTTTGGCCGGCGAGCTATTTTGGCCTGAAAAGGGCGAGGTAGACGGAAAGATGGTAATACTCGAGCTGGAGAAGAACTTTAACGAGTTCGTGACCTGGCTCAAACAACAACTAACAAACTAACATGACACTATTTGACATTTTGACATTTTTTAATAACGAAAAGGAGCACACCTCGAAAAACTATTGCGTTGTAATTGGTGGAAATAGCACGCCTTTGATTACTATTGAGAGGCTCAACATGATGCTGGCTAAGGGAGAGATCGCTTCTCCATTAACGCGAAACGACTACACGGTGGTTCCTAAGCCGTTGAAGGACAAACCGCGCTCTACAAAGTATCTACAGATGGATATTGATGACCTACGTCGCGTCTGGGAACACTACGAGATAAAGAAACCCTTCGCAGACTTCGCTGAGACATTTCACTTCCACAGATTCGATGTGCATGATTTCATACAGCACCGGGCTGATTTCAAGCCCTGATGCGCCCTAGGTGCGAGCCGCTATCGGCGGAAATACTACGGTCGATGGGACAGTGCTGCGGCGCGGGCTGCCAGAACTGCCCCTATCTACCAAAACATCAAAAAGGAACAAAACAACTCAGTGAGAACGATAATAGCAGGGAGTCGTGACTGCACCGACTACGCACACGTAGCGGCTGCAATGAAAGGTTGCGGCTGGGTACCTACACTGGTTCTCAGCGGCTGCGCCAAGGGCGCTGACAAGCTCGGAGAGGAATGGGCTAAAAATAACGGTGTTCCCGTCGAGCTGCATCCGGCTGACTGGACGAAGTACGGCAAGAGTGCCGGCATTCACCGTAATCTGCATATGGCGGCAAATGCTGATGCGCTGGTTGCCCTGTGGGACGGAGAGTCTCATGGAACCTCGCATATGATTCAAGCCGCTCAGGGAATAGGGTTACGCGTGTTTGTTTACAGATACAGCGATCCAGAGCCCGTGCAGTGCAGAGTGGTGCACTGCAAGAAAGCACCACATGATATCTACATCGGCCGGCCAGGAAAATGGGGCAACCCTTTCGAGCTAGGCAAGGATGGTACACGCGAGGAAGTTGTGCAGAAGTATGCGGACTGGATTATCAACCAGCCTGAACTCCTGGACAGCCTGCATGAACTCGTGGGCAAGACGTTGGGCTGCTGGTGCGCACCGCACGCCTGTCATGGAGATATTTTAGCCAAGCTGGCAAACGCCTATGCCGCCCAACAGGAGGAGGATGAGGTTATGTATGAAGTACGCGAAAGGGCACGTATGGATGCATTGGATGTGCAGGAGGAGCTCAAGGAGCAGGGCGACATACAGCTGAGGCTCAAACCCGAGCCGCCTGACTATCCGCTTGGACCCGAGGCCCAGGCAGACTTGGATAAGCTGCGCCTGATTCTTAAGATACGCGGCTACGAGGCCAGCGACAACACGATACGTGTTGCCTGGGAGAAATACTCCGACGACAGCCTGTGCATGAGCTGGTTAGGGCTCGACGCGGTCGGATCAGACGACAAGGTCTTCGAGAAGATTATGGAATACCTGGAGCCCCATGCCTGAGAAGAAACCATTTCTAGACAGGTTTATAGCTAACCGTGTGGAGCACAAGCAGCTGATGGCTCAGGCGGGTGAGCTATACTTCGTACAGCAACTACGGAGGAAGATCTGTTATAACCCAGGCATTACAAAAATTATGTTCGACATAAACGCTGAAGGAGGCGTACGCAGCTCCAAACTAGCCAACATGGAAGTTTATGGCTACGCTCTTCAGAACAACACAAGTATCGTGCTTAACATAGATGTTGAGTTCTATAATGAGGTGGGCTTCGACACGTATGTTACGCGTAGGTGTGAGTATAAGATCACTCCGGCTGAGTTGGAGATCAACAACGCCAAGGACTTTGACTTCTGGTGGGGCATGTACCACGTTACGACAATAGAGGCAAAGCTGCATGCCTTGGACGAGGAGTGTGCCCAGTTAGTAGCAATGAAAAAAGCAATCACATGATCAAAATGTTCAAGAAACTTCGAGAGGCCCTGCAGGGCTACATCTCATATACACCTGTAGAAGCAAGGTTTCCGGAGTATACGAACTACACGTATACTTCAGTGCAGGCTACCAAGTGCGCCTCCTGTGGTAGAAGAAAGCACACGCCGCTGCGCATCGACAAGATGGGTGGCTATGTGTGCCTGACCTGCATCGATAGAAAGCTCGTCGAGCTTCTGGACTTCAAGGAGGATATGGACAACGCTACGCTGCACGCAACAGACGAGAAGTGCGCCGACGAAGTCCACTGCAGCTGCGTTCCAATACTGCGCACGCGCATCAAGGAGCTCGAGGCAGACAACGAAAGGCTCAAGACGATCTCTGACAAGATCATCAAGACCCTGACGGCGCAATTTCTACCACCGGGAGCATGAAGAGTAAGCTTCCACTCACACCGCAGGAATACGTGATCATTGCCTGCATACTAACAATACTGTTTGTTTTGGCCTACGGCCAGGTTCGGCAGAGTATGAACCGTGGTCGCGAGGCTTACAAACACAACCAACAACATTCAAGAATACACCGATGAGAAGAATAACTCTTACCTCGATACTCATGATGGCGGTCGTAGCCTTTGGCGTCAGCCGCTATCTACAACGGCGCTGGCCGTAATCTAAGCAGATATCATGAAACTACGACAGCCGCAATTGGCGGTACTAAAGAAAGGCTTGAATGATCAGATTCCAGCCGGAACTAAAGGAATCGTTGTCGGGCGTGACCCCGACGGAGTCTGGGTGCGAATGTACTTTGCACAGGAGAACGACACGGGTGGAGAGAATCTTACTCATGTCGTGCTCACCAACGACATACACGTCGTATACGACGACCCGACAGCAGAGGAGGTGGCTGACGCCTGCCTCTCGTACAACCACAACTACGGGCTCATGAATCCCGCTGATCGTGGTTTGCTCGAGCACTCGGCCAGAGAATGGCTCTGGGCTTGGCGCAAGACAGGAGTGGCGTAATGCCTCCTCCAAAAGAACCGCTTCGCATGGATACTCCCGAGTACCGGGAGTATCTACGGGAGCTCAAGGCTATAATGCCAATCAACTCAGAAGCCGCCGGCGAAGCGTACGGTGCGCTGATGGAAAAGTATCTAGGAATACGCACAACAATACCCACCGACTCACATGAACTCCACCAAAAAGGAAAAAGCTCCGAAGCCGCTGGGCAGGAGCTACACAAATGTAAAAGCACTGATGAAGGGAGAGAAAATCTCCAAGAATGTGCGCAACATGGTGAAGGAGCTCGGCCTGAGCACTACACCTAACTAATAAAACTATGCCAGATCCATTCAACCTCGAACAATTCAAGCAGGGCCGCAAGGCCATCACCCGCGACGGCAGGGTTGCGGAGTTTCTGTTTCATCGCCCGGATTTCTACGAGTGCCATCGCCTCGGAGCGGTAGTCGCAGGAGTGGCGGCACCTTCAACCTCATCAGAGGACGGCAAGTCCTGCGGGGGGTGTGATGCCTCAGACTTAGCTTATATGGCCCCCGCCGAGCACGGCATCGCTGGGATGCCCTGGAACCTGCCGACTCCTATTGCTCCGCCAGAAGGGTACAAGTGGGAGTATCGTGGGATGGGCTGGGAGCACTCGCTGCAGGTACGTTACATATGTTATGACCCGTACGATGACCACAACTGGGACCCATCATCGACCTACGGCTGCCCATTGGGCTACGGCGATCTTCATTACCTCGAAGCAGTACCTATCATACCAGAAGTCGATCCATACGCCGAGTTTCGGCAGGCGCGCTCTCAAGGTAAGGTCATAGAGTGCAAGCGCGTTGTATTTGATAGCGGCGCATGGGCTACGTACACAGGGGACTTCGACAATCTAGACTCCCGGTGCGAGCTGCGTATCAAACCCGACGAGTTCCCACCAGCCCCCGAGGGCAAGGAGTGGTGGAACAGGCATAAGCTCACACCAAAACAGGTGGGCGTGAGCGACGGGTGGAGGCTACTGCTAAAGGGGGAGACTATCGAGCGTAACGACGAGTTCTTCTGCTCGACGTCCTTCTCGGCCCGACAAGTTCCATGGGAACAGACCAGTCGATATAGTTGTGGAGCTGTCGCCGGCGACAACTATGACACACACCGCACCAAGCGTCCGCTCCCGGCACAACCAAAGAACAAAGCGCTCACGAAGAGCAACCTGCCTTATGGGCCGTTTTTCGTGCGCTGGGTGGGTCAGTTGGCCAAGATCGGCTACACGCCAGATGAGTGCCTCGTGGTAGGTATCTACGAGGCAGGGTTGGACATCATGCAAAAAGGAAAAGTCGTCTATCGTTCCTTTGAGGACCTCCACATCAACCGCTGGCAGTTCAGCAGCGATCGTACTCACTGGAGAGACTGCTGCAATGCTGCCTAGAGCCCTTTTGCTGGCTCTTATTCTATTGATGGGAAGCTGTGCGCCTCTCGAGGTGCACTGGCTTCCTATCATGGAGCCTAACTCGAAAGAAGAAATCTACTACAACGCTTGGAAGCTAAAGGAAGAAAATGAGCACTTACGTTTACAAGGACGTATCCAGTAAAGATCCAGCTCAATATAAGCTGGTTGCAGAAATCGAGGCAGAGCTTCTATCAGACGCCGACGCCATTCTGCTCAAAGACTACGGCATCAATGCCATGAAAACACCCCACGTGGTGGTCAACCTCAAACAAACAACAACCAAACAAACATGATAAAAGGTACAACCGTACTAGTTAAGAAGTTAAAAGAAGCGCCTGACGCAAAGGTAGGCAGCTGTCCTATGGAGAAGTGGATTCCAGGCGTTGGGCCTGCTGGTGAAGAAGATCTTTCTCTACCCATCGACTACAGTCTCGTAGGTGAGCTGCTGAACGACATCGAATACGGCAAGCCTATTCGGGTAGCCAGACGTATTCGTAACGGAGTTGAGACTCCTGGAGAGTTCGTCACATCAACCCTGAAGGCGATTGATATAACTGCCGAGGGCGGCGTGGTGTGCACACAGAACTCAGTTTATGCCATCACCTGCATGTTCACCTGAGGCGTTGGCTGACATTCGTCAGCTAGCCGAGGACGCCTCTCATCATTAACAGGACATTTCCCGAAGGCGTGCATGCCCGCGAGGCCCTAAAGCCTGCGGGTTTCATGCCGCCGGATAAGCGTCTCAAGATTATAACAATCCTCGAAAAGATTGTACAACTCATTAAATATGAAGAAGATATACAACAGCGTTAAGCATTTCTCCAACAACATCAAGGAGTGGTTTCCAGGTCCGGACTGGCTCTACTTGCTTAACGTGCTGTGTTTTGTGCTATTTTGCCTGGACGCAAACATAGTAGCTGCCATATGGGTACTCGCCGCCACTTCGTGGATGCGGCTGTACTTCCGTCAATATCATATGACGGATGCGCTGCTTGACACCTGTGAAACGCAGAACGTACTAATGACGAGCATGGGGGCGGCCTTTCGTAGTATAGTAGGCGGCAATCTGGCCATTAATACGCTGATCGTGAACAAGTTCCAACACAGAGCAGGCACATGCTGGATCTGCCCGTCACACCCAAACCTGATGCTGGAGATAACCGACAGCCGTGTGCGCTTTGTGCACTTCGGAGACAAGCATATCTGGGTAGGAAAAAACGTACGAAACGCTGTTAGAGTGCTTCGTGTGTTCTTTCCAGAGGAGTTCGCAGCAACAAAGCTATAATTACTCTAGCTAGAGGACCCGCGGCGGTCCTCTTTTTAGCTATTAAAGCTTTCCAGGAATTGTTGACTTTTGTATAATATAGAGTATATGCCCGAGCTGCCTCCAGTTGAAGAAACTCCTAATGAACCCGCCATAGACCCGTCTACGGCGTTGAAAGTGCTCGCGGCTGGTGGAGGCTTAGCCACTGCCGCGCAGTTTGCGCACCATGGAGGTACTCGTGTATTTAACTTAGACGCAACTCCGCATGTGCGCGTGTTGGGAGGCCCGCAGCCGTACATAGCTTCGAACAATACATCAAAAGACAGCTTTTCCTCACAGGCTCACGCACTGATTAAGGCGCTAAAAGAACAAGGTCTTAATGTAGACCACGATCCATGGCCAACCAGCGGGAAAGATGCCAAAGGAATAGCTCGCACTGTTGTCCGCCAGGCAGCTAGTCCACCAGACTATGATGCTGTCATCGGCGTGGGGCATGAGTTTGGCAGACCTGCAATTGTAGACGCAGGTAAGGTCAAGATAAGGCTGAATACGGACTTTGACTCCGGTAACTTTGTAAACACACGTAAAATATATGATACAGCCGGGCAGGATGCCATGGCGGTACGCGGCGATAAAAAGCGCTTTCATAGATATTGGACACCAGGCAAAGACGAGCACTATACCATGCCCGAGGAGCACACAGGTAAACTGCCGAGCATGCGCGTGGGTAACATACCTGTAAGCGATGCATTTAATACGCCATACACAGTTAAGGACTGGTCGCCAGCGGCTAGAAAAAAGGCATTCTTTACCATGGGCGGAGGAAACGCCGCTCCTATGGTATTTGATGAGCTGGCCGTAGCTGGAACTGAGGATCTGCCGGCTACGATGGCAGATAAGCTACTCAGGCGCCCTGGGGCCAAGAACTATGCCACGCGCCGGTACGACGTCAGCAAACGTTTTTTCTTAGATGACGTCGTGGAGGCTATGCGGGCCAAACACGGCAACAATTTTGAGTTAGACGCACTGCTAGGCTCTACCTGGGATAAAAACCCGATGCAGATGCGCGGCATGCGTAGCGACAACTTTTTCAAGGAGCTACAGGACTATATTGCAACTCCTGAGGGTAAGGCCAGGTTTAGCGGCGTGAACTTTATCGACCGTATTCCGCAGGGCGAGGTTGCACGCAAATTTGCAGACTCACATTATGTGATGACTGTACCCGGCTCCACTGTGGGCGAGCTGATGCATATGCCTGGCGAAGAAGTGGGTAAGATTATCAACGTGCTTCCCAATACGAACAGAGACTTGTTCATGAAGCACTTTGAAGGCAATGCCTCCAACGTAACACACGAGATACCTTCGGCAGTTACGTGGGACACGGCGCATGCCGACAGAAGAAAGCATTTCGAGCAACTGCTCGAGCACGAAAATCCGAGAATTCAAGGACGTGGTGTTGGGTATAACTTCGACGTTGCGGACGCGGCTAAGACGCTGCGCAGTGATGTGCGCCACCAGAAGATTAAGAATCTTAAGGTCATGGCGGCTACAGGTGGGCTTGCTGTAGGGTCGTACCTTATTTCAAAGGTGATGGATAAGCTTAAAGAGCATAAACAAAAGAAAGAACAACCTATGAGTATGCTTGAAAAACTTAGTAAGGATTTAACGCAGCCTGTGCAAGGCTTTACACCAGCAAGTAGCCGGCAACCTGCACCAGGTACAGCTCCAAAAGTTGTGATACCTGGTGTACCGGAAACACTGCCCCCACCACCAAAGATAAACACAGCAATTAAAACGCAGCCTATTATACCTAAGCAGCCAGGCACTATACCTAAAAAAACGCAGCCTCTGCCGCGGCCTGCATTCACCACACCGGCGCCGAAAAACGCTGCGCCTATAATTCCTGGGCAACCGCATCCATTGATTAGTGGGCCTTCCGCTGGCGGTGCAGTAGCTCCACAACCTGCGCAGCCTGTCACACCTAGAAGCTCGCGACCTGGACGCTTCGCGGGCAATGTTGGGAAGTCGCTCATAGGTTTAGGGGTTGCAACCGATGTATATAATGGTGATCTAGTAGCTGCAGGCTCAGGTGCCGCAACAATGTCTTCAGGGGTGCTGCCAGCTGTACATCTGACCAGCGCAGCGCGGCTAGTTGATGCAGCGCGTTATGGAGAAGTTCCGCAGTATCTGCAAGAACAAGTGGACTCCAGGGCTAATGGGTCGGTGGCTGGAAATATATGGAGAGGAGCTATAGATCCGGTGGGCTCAATAACAGGCTTGCTCACAGCTAATCAGCAACGAATAGCTCAAGATATAGAGAATAGCTCTAATGCAAACGCAGAAAGAGCGCTAGAGGCACAGTTAGCGGTGGCGTCTAATCGTAAGAAGGAGCAACGCCTGCAGTTTGAACAGGACTACAGCCAAGATCCGCGTGCTCAGGCTGGAGGTGACATGAAGTCATACATCAGCTCTCGCTTTAATGCACAAAGACAAGCGCAGCAACAGCAAGTTACCGATCAACGGACTCAAAGTTTAGAAGAAAAGTACCGTGCGCAGGTTGCACAGGAGGCGCAAAATGCAAAAGATAACGAGGCTAGACTGGCTGCGGAGTCAGCTGGTATCTTGAAGGGCTCGTCAGAGAAAGTTGCGGGTGTATTTAGGCGCGCAAGTGGTATTACAGATGACAGGTCTAGCGACTGGTGCAACAAAAATGACTTAATTTACCTAAAAAACTACACAAAATACGCATTTTTGAGCGAGGATGAGTATATTAACCTTCCAGTGGACCCTGCCGGCCCCAAAACACTGCAAGAATTTTGCAAGGTTGCCGGCAAAAAGGTCGACGAGCTCGCCAAAGTGCGAAGAAAGTTAAAAATTGGTTAAAAAAGAGCTAAAAATTTGTCCTTTTTGCAAAAGGGAATGGGTTAAGCCTCCAAAAAGGATGCTGAACGGTAAGACATGTAGTGCAAAGTGTGCAGGCATACGTGGTTACCTCAACGGAAAGCATCCTGAAACGTACATTGAGACTAAAATGTATGAACTTTTAGGGGCGCTTGGTATAGGCTTCAAGAAGCAGCAGCCTGTAGCCGGTATTTGTGTCGCAGACGCCGTCGTCGAGCCCAATTATGTGCTCTTTACAGACGGAGATTTTTGGCACGGTAAGCCAAAACAGGCCGCCAAGGACAAAAAGGTTACTGAAAGACTGGAAAAAAAGGGCTACATTGTGTTAAGATATACTGAAACAGAGATGAATCTAGACATTTCTAAGATAAAACGCAAAATCAAGCTCATGTTCGGTAAATAATTGTTATGCCAGCTGTATCTCAAAGCCAACAACGTCTATTTGGACAAGCATACGCCTATAAAAAAGGCAAATTGTCCACTGCTACTCCTGAAATACGTCGGCTAGCCGAGTCTCTGAGCAAAAAGCAGCTCCATGACTTCGCCGCAACCAAGCATAAAGGCCTTCCTAAGAAGATTGCGAGCGCGCAACCAAGCTTTATGGAAGAAACGCTGGCAAACCCTATCTCCGGTCTAAGTCTTCCATCGGCAGCTATGTGGACGGGTGTGCATAGAGCAGTTAACGCAGTAGGTAACAACTTAACTAACGTTGTAGCACCATACTACAAGAATCAGTACGCTAATCTAACACAAAAGCCTGCTGCGGTGCCGCAGCCCCAAGCTACACCACCGGCAGTACGCTATGCTGGTAGATAATTAGCAATTTCTAATTTTCTTGGTATAATAATTTGAACGCAATGAGCGTTTTTTTAGATTTGAGCTCTTTTACGGTATAATTACTTGAAATGAGCATATTAGCAGTAGGAGGAGCCCTTGTTCTCCTCAATCAGACATCACTTGTCACAGTTGGAATAGTAGTCGCTATGTTTATGGGGTGGTTTTTCCATACACCTAAGCGATAACACCAAACGTACAAGCAAAACAAGAGGAAAGCAGCCTGCTGGCTGCTTTTTTAGTGCCCAGAAATATTGGTATAATACTCTGAGTACTGTTTAACCAGCACCGACTGAATTTTAACTATGGGAGTAAACAACGAAGGAGTGCAGCTGAGCTTGGCTAAAATACAAGCAAGGCGTTTCTTTGACAGTAGAATAGATATTTTTGAAGAAGAGCATAAGGGTATGCCATACGTAATCATGACAATGCCGTCAGATCACGGCTACCATGAGGCAGATATTCTGCGAAACAGATTTTACAAGAACGAAGACTACAAGCGCAGAGTAAAGCTTGTAACAGTAGACAGGCGCTTTCACGGCTACAGTAGCCTTGGAGAGCCTGGTATGCGAGACGTTGCCATAGACACACTGGAGTGTCACGAGCACGTTCGTGGAGAGGTTAATACGGTGTACGACAAATACGCCAAGGATAACTTAATGATTGCATGGATGGACCTAGAGTCGGGTCCAACAGAAGAGAATGTAGCCAAAATTTTAGCTAATCTGAAGAACTCCAAACCAGGTAGCCGTATATACGTCACATTTGTCGTAAATGGTCGCGATGGGGGAGATAAAATACTGTGGGTTGGTGGAATGCAGCGCTATAAGAAGCTGCTAGAGCTCAACCAGCTCAGCGAACAGCTCGGGCTGGCAATACAGCTGGAGGCGGATGAGCTTTTGCAGAAGGAAGGCGGAACACGTAATGTATCTTTAGCCATACTGTGTGAAGATGGTGTGACAAGATATGATATGTTTGCGTACGAGCACATACTTGGAAAGTTAAACAAGTGTGTGATTATAGGACTCACACTTAACGATGAAATGGAAGACACTACACTAGAATTACCAGAAGACGAGGCTGTCGGCGACGACGAACTTAGCCTGGAGGCACTTGCAAAAGCGTTAAAAACGACAGAAGAAATACGCGAGCTAACCAGCAATCGACAGCTACTACTGCAGCAAGAGCTCAACAACCGCCAGAAGCTGGAGGAGGCTAAGCAGGCGGTTGTACGTTATGTAGAGGCTTTAGTCAATAAGCAGTACCCGCAGCAGTTTAACGAACCATTTCCAATGGGGCGCATACTGCCCAAGAAGCCTGAGGGGTTTATTACACAAGAGGTAGCGGAGCGCAAGGAGCGTAAACTCGCACCTAAAAAACAGCACCGTGAGGTAGACTACACCAGCTTCGAGGATATATTCGAGCACATCGCCACATGTATCATGGAGGTTAAGCAGCAATGGCTGGCAGATGGCCATAGCCGACCTTTTCCAGGAGTATACAAAAGGACGATCGTTAACTACCTAGCAGAGAAGGGTATAACAAAAACATTTCAATACATCTCAAGCAAGATGGTAGGATCTGGCAAGTTTATACGCACACCAATTAACGAGCGTAGCTACTACTACAACCTAAAGGAATAAACACTTTTGCCCAGCAGGGCAGAACAAAGAACAAGTACAATGAAACAAACCAACAATACAAACAAAGTGCACGCGGGTGCCGTAAAACTCGCAATTCAGAACGGTATCACGGATAACGCGGACCTCATCACATGCTTCAAGGCTCTCACCAGCGCCGACAAGCTACGTGGCGTCAAGCGCTCCATCACCGTGGCCTCGCAGAACCGTACTGCAAAAGCCAAGCCTCGCAAGGCGGCAGCCAAGGTTACGACCAAGGCCAAGGCGGTCAAAGGCAAACGCGCCTCTCGATAACCGAGAGTGAACGCAACGGGGCCACAGGTAATACTGTGGCCCCTATTCGTTAGTTTCAATTATGAAATGTTCACATAAAACAACAGTGGGTGGATTGCCCCCAGAGGCCCTAGCCCAAGCAGTTGCATCATTGAGATATGATGCGCTTAGAGATTTTTTTCAGCATTTGACCGTTGCTCTCAAGCAGGATGGTTTTGCTGACTTCGCACGCGGGAATCCGCATCTATCACGACTGCTGCTGCGACTCAGTCGCGAAACGGAGGAGTGTTGGGAGGCAGCTGTATGCATAGATGAGGTCTGCTGCAAACACTATACACCTGTCGCTGCGGAGGAAAAGGCTGAACTCAATGCCCCAAGGATAAGCTAATGGAGGTGGCGCACAAGATGTACGGCAGCGCGCTGCACGTAATGTATAAATTAGATAACGGGCACATTATGTCTGCGGCTGAAGAGCTGCAGGAGGCCTTAAACAGCCTACACCCAACAACTCCGACCAAGGAGGCCGATGGAACATCTTAATGGTATAATACCTAGGGAGTTCTCTCTGTTTGGGTACAAGATCGAGGTCTCTTTTGTAGATGACCTACTCGAGGAAACAGGCAACCTCGGAGAAGCGCATTACTCGGTAGGCAAGATACTACTACAGAATCCCGCTACATCTCCTCAACCAATGTCTGATGAGTTTCTCATGCAAACGTTCTACCATGAGAAGGTTCATTTTTTACTTAACGTACTAAACGACAAGAACGCAACCAACGAGCGCTACGTGGAGATTATGGCCGGACTTCTTTACCAGATGGATCGGACCTCTTCGGGAGTGCTACACAAACCAAACTATGATAAAAGACCTAAAAGTAGTAAGCCTGCACATCGCAGAGCAAGTAGCAAGCGTAAAGCATAGATATAACGCGTGGGTCAGTATCGTAGACCCAGATGATTACGAGGCTGTCCAGATGATCAAGGAGGTCAACAAGCGTAACAATTCGCAGGACATCTGCCATTTCGCCACATACTTTTATGATGTGGAAGGTGAAGCGACGCACCTGCTCGGACCTGATGAAGACTCCGTGTCTATCCTTGTTAATTTCCTACAAGGGCTCGTCACCAGCACTCGAGAGTACAACGTGCTCATTCACTGCTTTGCCGGTGCATGCAGATCCACTGCGGCCGCTTTCATACTTCTACGGTTGTCCGGCATGGACAACGGCGAGGCAATGCAGCGCTTGCTTGAGATCACGCCCTTTGCGTGGCCCAACACAATGGTTCTGCACTACGCAGACCAGAAGCTGTGCTATACCGGCAACGACAATATGGAAGAGTTCGTCAAGAACTGGAAGAAATCCATGAACGGCGTACTGTTCACAGGCCCTGAGGAAAAGGAGAAAGAAGATGCACATTAAGGACCTATCGACAAAAGGACCGCTAGCGGGTGTGAAGTTCATCTTTCCGAAGGATGGAGAGGCCTACTATTTTGTAAGCATGTGGGCCAAGGGTGTCTGGGGTCGTCGTAAGAAGGACGACATCCGCGTCATTCCGCTATTCATTGAAGATCCGAAAGAAGTGCTCGAGTGGGAGGTAGTTCAAGATGACTGACGGACTCGGTGACCTGATGAAGAAGTACGAGAAGCTTGGTGAGCAGCAGTTCATTCCAAAGCTCCCCATACTCGTACGCATAGATGGGCGTTGCTTTCATAAGTGCACACGTACCATGGATAAGCCTTTCGATATGGCTTTTTTAGGGTGTATGCAAGAGGCTACCAAGGCGTTGATGAAAGACACCAGCGCCAAGGTTGGCTACACACAGTCGGACGAGATCTCTCTGCTACTGTATACCGATGACGAGAAGAGCCAGGTTTGGTTCGACGGCAAGCTGCAGAAGATAATCTCCTGCGCTGCCTCGTGCGCCACATATGCCTTTAACAGAGCGCTCCTAACAACAAATTACGGACCAGGAGCCATTAAGGAGGTGAAGTCTCCTATAATGTTTGATGCTCGTGCTTGGCAGCTTCCCACAAAGGAGGATGTCGCTGAGTACTTCAAGTGGAGAGAGCTCGACGCGCGGCGCAACAGCGTCAACATGCTAGCGAGCAACCATTTCTCCCATAAAGAGCTTCAGGGGCTCAGCACTGCGGTACGAAGAGAGAAGCTTAAGGCCAAAGGTATATCTTGGGAAGAACTACCCGCAGATCTGCGCTACGGCGCATACTTCCAGCGGCAGAAGCACTTCCGCACATTTACCGAAGAGGAGATAGCCAAGCTGCCTGAAGCGCATGCAGCTAAAAAAGACAAGAATCTGAAGATTGAGCGTGCGGAGATCGTACTGCTTAAAGACTTCTCGGTGTTTACCAAGGAAAACCTGGTCGACAGGCTTTTCGGAAATGCGCCGACAACATTAACCAAAAAAGAGATACGTCTCGCATTAGACGAATGACCATAACTGATTTTATCAACAAGGAGAAGCGTAGGGTAGCCTACGTGCCGACACACGCTTTCGGTGACATGAAACACCCTGACGTGCAGTATGGAGTGATCTCCAGTATTAACCAGAAGTTTGTGTTTGTAAAGTTCGACAAGCAGGTGAATAGCCTTGGCTGGGAGGGCACAACCTCCCAAGCCTGCCTACCTGAGTCTCTCATACTGCTATGAGCCCTGAAGAAACTGATCTGTTTCTAGCTGAACAAGCTTATAACACATATTGCGACGCCTGCAATTGGACGTCGGATCAAGGTGGCTCGCTGCCCCTCTTCGGAGCCTTGAGCGAGTGCGCCCAGCGCGGCTGGGTGAACGCCGTGCATCTCGTACATCAATATGTACAACAACCAGACGCCTCTCCAGATAGCCACGTGGAGGCAGTACGTGCAAGCCTACTAAAGCGCTCTATAGTGGGTCTTGAGAAATACAAAGTAACAACCGAGCGCGACGACCTAACTACGATGGATTGGCTAAAGCATGCGCAGGAAGAGGCGCTTGATCTAGCCGTCTATCTACAACGAATAATCAAAAATGCTGACAACATACGTAAAAAGATTTAATTCTGTTGCAGACCTATGGGAGCACGCCTACCCATTTCTCGGACAGATTCTGCACGAGGACTACCGCTGCCTCGATAGCATCGTGGAGAGTGTAGCGGATTCTTATGATGGCTCAGCCGCCATGGATACTCTGGCAAGAATACTCGGATTCAAACTCTCGAGCGACTACAGCGAGGAGTATTGGGATGAAGATGGAGATGTCCAAAAGCAACTCGCATTCGACGAGCCCCTGCCCTGCCTACTTGAAGAAGAAGTACGCTTTCCTCTGCTCGGCGTATTCAGCGTCGACGACGACGAGAACTTGGTGGCGACATACATTATGATCAACGCCTTTGATGTAACGAAAGATCCAGAGGACTCGGTAACCATCAAAGACAATGATTCATAACACGCCAACCCTAAAGGAAGATCCGTTTCTCGACGAGGACGTCTGCTACGAGCGCCTACACCGTGATTGGGAGAAGCATGGTAGCATTGTGGTCGCGGTCGACTTCGATAACACCGTCTTCGACCTGCACGACAAGGGTTACACCTTTCCAAGAGTGTGGAACCTGCTCAGGCGTTGCAAAGAGCTCGGCTTTAAGATAGTCGTGTTCTCTGCCTCGCCCAAGGAAAGGCATGACCTTATTCGCCGCTACATGGCTGATAATGAAGTCGAAATAGACGGCATCAATTGCGACGTCGTCAAGTGGGTCGATCGACCTGAACTCGACTACAGCGGCGCCAAGGTGTTCTACAATGTACTGCTCTGCGACAGAGCAGGGTTGCCCAGTGCGTACAAGACGCTGCTGAGGCTTGTCTTTAACATAGAAAACATCAACTGGATACAATCCGCCCCTACTCAAGATGAACGGGTTTAAACTATACAGCAACGACGTCACACTATTGCAGACTGTGTTTAACGCGCTGAAGGCGCGCTTTGAGCAGCTTGGTCATGAGGCCGCCGAGGTTAAGCGACCCGACCTGGCTTGGAATAAAGCCAAAGCCGAGGCAGGTAAGGTAGTCGGCTTGCGCTTTAACGGAAAGTCTCTTGGGTCGTTCTGCTGCAGCTCACCTGTGGACACATCCGAATGGACGGACAGTTGCTATCTTACGGTGGATTCACCGTCAGACTTTATAGCGCTTGCTTTGAATTCGCTCGCGGAAGTGAATCTGTTCAAGAACAAGTACATATGTGACCTACAAGGTGAAGTGGAGGGGGCCGTTCGCGTAAACCTTGTGAGAATGGCTGGTGCCTGGCATGTGATGTTTTCCAGGTCTGGAAAGCTGCAGCTATGCATGCCATATGCAAAGCTAAAAGAAATACTAGCTGTATGGCTCACCTCAGACGACAAGGATATCTCTGCGGTAGTCGAACCCGAAGAAGAGTTGGCCCAGGCCTACAGGTACGACGTGCCTGACGAGGGGGATCCTGCGCTATACAATATTCTTGGGTTCTGTATGAAACTAGGCTACGTGAATGAGCCGCACTCAGTTCAGCCACCCAGAGGAAACGGTGTTTGCTTCGCATATGGTAAGACACCGCTGAACTCCGACAAACATACCGCTCCGCTAAGTCCGAATACTGTCTGCGTATTTGTCTCAGGCAGCAAGCTAGGTAAGTCCACCAACATTCAAGTATGTACCTCCGCCGCAGAGTTTCTGCTAAAGGCACGGGAGCATGCCAAGAAGGAGGCTGTTTCTCCGGAAATAGGCACCGATAGCCAGCCGACAGACTTCGGCTACAGTCAGATAGTGTTTGACCTAGGTGTGGTTCGCCTCTTTGCAGCGGATCTGGAGTCACCGTCCCTCACACTATCAAAAGAGCAGCTGCTTCGCCTGCTGGACACGTTCGGTCCGATGGTAAGAGACAAGGTTGACGTTGACACCCCTAGGGCTTTAGAAGAAGCCTAATGTGGTATAATCTATTGATGAAAACCATTACATCATTACTAATTGCAACGCTCGTCCTCACAGTGACGAGCTGCTGCAACGCGCAGTGTTTTTACGGGGCAAACGGGTTCACACCCGTTCAGCTCCCTTACGGCGGAGTCGTCATGGCCCCAAGAGCAGGAATCCCTATGTACCCGGTGGCGTCTCCAGCCCTGAACAACTTCTACGGAGGAGGTTGGGGCGGAGGTTATTGCCAACCAATGGTGATCCAACAGCCGGCCTTCTTCGGAGGGTTCGGAGGTTACGGAGGCTTCCAGGGAGGCTTCGGAGGCGGCTATCGCGCCTACGGAGGTACGTGGAATAATTTCGGGCGCTGTCGATAAGCAGCAGCGCCCGAGGGAAATGGCTGCAGCCGCGGCCATTTCTTTACGTAGTATATAATGTGCCCGTAGCTCAGTTGGATAGAGCAGCGTTTTTCTAAAGCGCTGGTCACAGGTTCGAGCCCTGTCGGGCACACCAACTCAATGAATATTATCGTCATAGCATCTCAGACAGGAAGGGCAGGTACAGGCCCTATAAAGTACACAGCAGGTATAGAAGGAATGCCTGTAGATAGGAACCAATCGTCGACGCGCAGTAAAGCGGAGGCGATAGGCAAATTAATTTTAGCTACGCCAGAGCTGTTTGACATAGGCACCAACGAGGAGCATGTGAAAGCCGCGAAGAAAGCTGCACAGGAGGAACAGCGCCGGAAAGTGATAGCGCGGAGAGAGGCGCGGCAGCAGCCGTGGGAGCGGCTGCGCAGAGAGCGGGCGGGGGCTTTGCGGCAGGAGGGACACGTCGGTGGGCAACATGTCAACAACATATACAGACCTATTCGCGTCTTGCACGCAGGGGATATCATCATGGATGGTGCATACGCCCATCTCGATCTCGCCAGGGTCGAACTAGGCGAAGGAAAGATTGTTCAGCCAGGGCAAGAGGAACCCGGGCGTTTTAAAGAGCCAGAGTAACACGCAGTAACAACACTACTACAATGGGAAACCAAATCAAAATCGTCTCGTGCGACTGCAAGCACGACTATCAAGATAAGAAGTACGGCAAAGGAAAGAGAGTTGCCAATCCACTGAAGGGCGACGGCCATCGCTGCACAGTTTGCAGTAAGAAGCACTAATTCTATGGTCACTACCGGAACCAAAGTTGTGAAGAAATCCAAGAAGCCGTTCAAGTCGTCCCTCAAGGTTAACACTGTGAAGGACATCACCCTTAATCCGCATACACAGAACCCGGCGTTCTCCTTTGTCGAGGACGACAGCATTGTGGACATCAGGACCGTCCGCGACGCAACACCTGAAGAAGTGGCGTCTTCCGCGCAACAGGTTATAGGCCTCAGCGACTCCCTGGAGGAGTCCTACCGCCTCTATGATGGTCTTCATGCTCTGTGTGAGCCCCGTATCCGGTTGCATGCCTATCACAAATGGGTTGCAGCAGGTAAACCCACCAACATGCACGAGCACTTTTGGCTCGAAGCTGAGAGGGCTGTACTGGGGTACACCCGTGAGGAAGCCCGTCGAAGCATCGCACAGCATCATGCGGATCTAACCGACACATAATCATGTCAGCATCATTCGACTCCAATACATCTGTAGTTATTTTTCGCAAGGGGCAGCCACAGGCTCCACTAACCCTCATTCCGAACCAATGGTTGTTTCCAGGCGGTGAGGTGGGTATAAAGTTCACGCCCGACCAGATGGGCGCACTATCCAGGTGCCTGTTCGACGATCTCGATCACATTCTTATCGTGTCGCGTATCGCCAACAGCAACGACTTCATGGCCATGATACAGGTCAATAATGTCGTGCGCATGGCAGTTCACGCAAGAGGTACAATTGTTCCTGTTGCGCTTGTGCTTCCCTATCTACCCTACGGCAGGCAGGATCGCATGTGCTGCGTCGGAGAGGCCTTCAGCTTGAGGGCGTTCGGCGAGAGCATCAACAGCATGAACTTCTTCTCCGTGAAGACCTTCGACGCGCATTCCAGCGTTGCTTCCGGCGTTATCAACAACCTGCAGGACGTCTCTCAGCTGAAGATCGTACAGAGCTCTGAGATGCTCAAGGCCCGTATCAACGGACCCTATGCAGACAAGCACGTCATATTTGTCAGCCCGGATGCAGGGGCTAACAAAAAGACCTCCGAGTTGGCCAAGTACTTCGGCCACCCACGGTTCATTCGCGCAGACAAGCTGCGCAATCTGGCAACAGGCGAGATCAAAGAGACAATCGTCTATGCAGAGGAAGGTGAGCTTGAAGGAGCGACGGTCATTATCGCGGATGATATCTGTGATGGTGGGCGCACGTTCATTGAGCTGGCTAAGGTCCTCAAAGCCAAGAAGGCTGCCAAAGTCGTTCTATTTGTGACGCATGGCATCTTCTCCAAGGGGCTCGAGCCTCTCTACAAAGAAGGAATCGATGAGATCTGGACCACGGACACCTACAGCAACAGCTGGCTAGGATACTTGCCCGATGCGCCCCAGTTTCTCGTCGACCACGTAATCGATCAGTAATACACAAACATGCTTCCACAACCACTTACACAGGTGGACTTTTACAAAGTCCCACACTACAGAATGTATCCTTCCGGGATGACGTCGTTGTACAACAACTGCACGCCCCGTAAAAGCAGGATTCCGAGCACAAACAAGATTGTGTTCTTCGGGTTGCAGTACGCAATCCTGAAATATATCATCGAAGGCTGGAACAAGGGTTTCTTTGAGCTTCCCTTCGAGGACGTCAAAGCGAGCTACTCCAGACTCGTCAGCTGCACGCTCGGGCCAAAGGCCATAACCTACGAGCATCTCGAACAGTTGCACGACCAGGGGTATATGCCACTGGAGATCAAGGCCCTTCCCGAGGGAAGCTTGGTACCGGTACGCGTGCCTATGTTCACCATTCGTGAGACGGAAGACCATGCCGCATGGCTGGTCAACTATCTCGAAACGATCATCAGCTGCACGACATGGCAGCCTTGCACGAGCGCCACACTCGCACATGAGTTCAAGAAGGAACTTATCCAAGGAGCGTATGAAACGGCGGACGATCTGGACTTCGTCATGTGGCAAGGGCACGACTTCTCCATGCGCGGCATGAGCTCCTTCGAGAGCGCGTGCACGAGCGGAGCTGGTCACCTGCTGTCCTTCACAGGCACGGATACGTTTCCAGCAATTACGTTCCTTGAGGAGTACTACGGCGCGGACGTGACCAAAGAACTCGTGGGAGGCTCGGTGCCTGCTACGGAGCACTCCGTAATGTGCATGGGGACCAAGGAAGGCGAGCTCGAGACGTTCGAGCGGCTGCTTGACCTCTACCCCGAAGGCATCATCTCCATCGTGTCTGACACGTGGAGCATGCCTCATGTGCTTACGGTGATTCTGCCTGCCCTGAAGGAGAAGATCATGGCGCGCAACGGCAAGCTCGTGATTCGCCCGGACAGCTTCTGGACGGATCCCGTGGACTGCTTGTGCGGCTACGACGGCTTCCACCCACAGATGGCGAAGCTCAACCCAGCGGAGATGCACACCATTCGGCTCGGTCTGATCGAGACGCTCGGTGAGCTGTTCGGCACGACGCTCAACAGCAAGGGTTACAAGGTACTCGACCCGCACATCGGAGCCATCTACGGAGATGCTATCACAAAAGACAGAGCTGCGGATACAACTAAGCGCCTTAAAGAAAAAGGCTACGCGAGCACGAATGTCGTCTACGGTATCGGCAGCTACACGTATCAAATGAATACTCGCGACACGTTTGGGTTAATTGCTAGCCCCATTAAGTAGAAATATTTAATGCAAACCGGAAGAATTGCTGGGAAGTGTTTCAACACACAATCAGCAGCCGAGCCACGGGGCAGTTCGTGGAAGGTTCAGAGACTAGGGATACTACGGTAAGCCCACAGCCTCCGGCATCCGAAAGGATGATGATATAGTCCATTAAAATTGGCTAAGTTTCTGCTTATCACCTTTATTGTAAAGTCATATAATTTTATTATGAACTGGGGCAAAAGCCTGCAATAAAACTGAGCACTTAGAACGAAAATGGGATAAGTTAACCCCATACAAGTAGCAATAAAAGCCACCTACGGCGAAGTTGAATACGAGCCTCGTGAGATGTTCAAGGATCCGGTTACCGACGATGGCATGAAGAAGTCTGCCAAGGGCTTGCTGCGTGTTGACCTGATCGACGGCGAGTACGTCCTCAAAGATTGCTGCACACCCGAAGAAGAAAAGGGTGGCTGCCTGGAGACGGTGTTCCTGAACGGACACCTGGTCAAATTCCAAACACTCGGAGAAATTCGGGGGCGCCTCGCCGCCGCACTGAGCCATGCCTGATTGGCGGCTGCTCCTGCGAAAGATCTGGGCGTCCACCATTGCGCCCGTGCATCTGTATGTGGTTAATGCGTTTCTGAGCCTCGTGCTCAAGATGCAGATAGCACTGTCTCTTGCATATATGAGCTACTACACAGCAGCTCAACAATTCGCGGTTATGCTCAGCCTTGCGACGCTGGCTTCGGCCGTCGTTGTCGTGACGCTCTACAGCATGAGATTATCGCTTATTGCATGGTGTAATACGAAATAAAGTACGAAAGTAGTGCTGATATTGAGAGGTTGCAGTGGTTGCGGAAAAAGCACGTTCGCCGAGTTTCTCCAGACACTCGTCCCGACGGCTGTAGTATGTTCCGCAGATAGCTTTATGTATGAACAGGGCGTATACAAGTTCTCTCACAAGAAGCTTGGATACTGTCACATATCGTGCATGCATAAATACAAGAACGCTCTGGAGCTTGGTACAGAGGTAGTGATCGTAGACAATACTAACACAAAGGCGAAGGATTACACCTTCTATGAGGATCTCGCCCATGAAAAAGGCTACATGGTCTTCTGCTTGATTGTGGAAAACGCTCATAACGGTAAAGACATTCATAATGTTCCGGAGGCAACCCTACAAGGGCAGGCCGCCAACATTCTGAATAGCCTACGATTGCTGCCCTCCGGGGCGGCTTGAGTTTAATGCTCCTGGAGCGTGCGGACCGTACGGCCAGGAGCAACTTTGAGCAATAGCTAAGAAAATTGGTATAATAAATTGAACGGGCTTTCTCAGCTCTTTTTTAACCTACAAAACAATGACTCCACAACAGCGCGCTCAGCGCACAGCAACAATCGTGAAAATTACCGTCCTTACAGTGGGCGGAGTCGTCGTCGCTCCCTTCGTGGGACTCGCCATCCAAGGTCTGGTTGGTGTAGCAGTGGCAGGCGCCGTTTGCCTAACAGTACTGGCCGTCGCGCCTTATGCTGGTATGGCAGCAGCAAACCTTCGTCTGAAGCTGATGAAGATAGAAGCTGCAAAGAATCCCATTGAAACTCTGCAGGAGGCCCCAGGGGCCCATCCGAAGTGGCAGGAAGTGTCCACGACGGAACACGGCAAGTGGCCGTGGATGGAGTTCGCTAACTAAACATACTAAACATTAAACGGGTCCCCGCCTCAAAGCGGGGCCCTTTTGTTTAACATGCAAGTAATCAAACCGCCCGAGAAGTTTTACGAGCGCTTTCCTACGGGAATGCACTTCAAAGCAAAGTTATTCCTGGCCGGCTCCATAGAGATGGGCGCGGCTACGGATTGGCAGCAGGCAGTCACGGAGCATCTTGCGGATCACGATGGGCTCATTCTGAACCCTCGCCGCGATGACTGGGACTCCAGCTGGGAGCAATCCATCGAAAATCCTGTTTTTAGAGAACAGGTGGAGTGGGAGCTAGACGGGCTCGAGAACCACAGCAATCTGCACTATTTTCATTTTGAGGCAGGTACAAAGAGCCCCATAACTCTCATGGAGTTGGGCATGATGGCGGTCAGAGATATATGGCCGCAAGTCGTCTATTGCCCCAAGGGCTTTTGGCGCAAGGGCAACGTGGACATACTCTGTGCACGCTACGGTATTCAAGTACACGAAGACAAGGACAAAGCTCTGGCTCATCTCGCAAGAATGGTCGAGCATCTGACACCTTCGACTCTAAACAATTACTGATCATAACGGTGCACCGCCAATAAGATCACCGCAGTAACCAAAACAACACACTACTACAATGGCTGATAAAACAGTATCATCGTCAGGAAAGACAAAAGGCGTCCCCGAGATCGACGTCTCCTCACTCGAAACCATGGCAAAGGCAGCCGGGCTCTCGCTCGCTGATTTTTGCGCAAAGATGGGCATCTCCAAGGACGCTCTGTTCGCCGCCTCCATGGGCAGCGACGAGCTCACTGTCGAGAACGACCCCACGGGGCGCATCAAAAGCATCATCATGCCCAAGGGCTGGGATGAAGACCGCGCCATCTTCGCGCTGAAGGCCTCGCGCGACGCCAAACAGAAGGAGCTCAACTACAACCGCAGCTTCACCTGCATTCCCGTGGACGGCATGGTTGCCTTCTACAAGGCCATGAAGAAGGTCATGGGATTCTCGCAGCTCCGCGGTCAGCAGAGCTTCTTCGGTGAACGCCCTCCGGTCATGGTGCAGATTCGCACCGGCGTCGGCACCACCGAGCAGGTTCCGTACTGCAAGGTCGAACCGCCCGCCTGGGAAGGTGGCTGCCTGCAGCCCGTCTTCACGAGCTACAAAACCCTCGTCATCACCGGCGTGGTCAAACAGAAGTACAGCCCGCAGGTCGATGAGATTCTGCACACCATGGAGCAGATCCTCAAAGAGGACTCGCTCTACAAGGGCCACGCAATCATCTGCGATTACGGCTGGCTCACCAAGGGAGAAAATTACAATCCCGAGACCAACTCGCCGGAGTTCATGGACACCCGCGGCACACAGCTCAACGACCTGGTCCTCAACCGGGAAGTCCGCATGCGCATCGAGAACGAGGTCTGGAATCGCATCACTCAGCCCGAGGCCTGCCACGCGAATGGCATCTCCCTCAAGACAGGCTTGCTGCTCAGCGGCGAGTTCGGGACTGGAAAGACGCTCACGGCCCGCGTTACGGCCAAACTCTGCGTCGACAACGGCTGGACCTTCATCTATCTGAAGACTCCTTCGATGCTGGTGGAAACCCTCGAGACCGCGAAGCAGTACGCTCCGGCCGTTGTGTTTGCGGAGGATTTTTTACTTGACAAAGTGGAACAGTAGATGTATTGTAGTGGAATGAGAATACGTAAAGTAAAATTCATTCCACGTAAATATGACTACAGCGGTATTACTAAAGAAAGAATTGCCGAGCTCGAGAACAAGGGCTTGCGCAATAAACAAATCGCGAAAGAGTTGGGGCTGTCCCTAGACTCCTATAAACGCCTAAAACGGGAACTGGGCATTCAGAAGCCACAAAGAACTAAACCTTTTGATGTTGAGCGCTTCGAGCAGCTTTTATCCACTGGCCAGTATTCTCGTGAAGAGATAGCTGAGCTGATGGGTGAGAGCCTTACGGCAATTCAGCACAATATGGCTAAGTTCCATAAAGGTGAAAGAAAACCATATCCGTATAAGGAATGGCGTATGACCGATGAGCAAAAATCTGTGTTGGCAGGCACACTACTGGGCGACTCTTCCCTAAAGAAGAATCGGCTAGGAAATCACGCCAGCTTGAGCTTTGCCCATTGTGCTATACAAAAAGAACTTTTCGACTACAAAGCAAGTGTCTTCAAGGATATGACTTCGTACAACAAGCCCAAAAAGGCTACGCCCGACAAACGCACAGGGAAAGTGTACGAAACGTATCAATTCGGAACAGTGTGCCATCCAAACTTTACAGAAATTCACGCGCACCTCTATCCTAACGGTAAAAAGGTGGTCAGCAATGAAATACTGGAATGGTTTGATGCGAGGAGCCTAGCGGTTCTTTTAATGGATGACGGGCACAATGATGGCTACACCTACAATATAGCCACCTGTGCCTTTACCGAAGAAGACCTAGAAAAATTTCAGAAGTTCCTTGAAGAAAAGTTCGGAATAACTACAACAGTGCACGGCAATAATATGTTGTACGTTCCAGCAAAATCTCGCGATTTGTTCACAAATTTAGTAAAACCATGGGTTCTACCGTCAATGCAATACAAATTGCATCATAGTCCTCATAAAACCTGTTTAAAATTGGAAAACCCTTGAGTCAAAACAAGGACAATCAATTACCAAACGCATGAAGTCTACAAAGTAGTGCGGAGGTTTAACGACTAGCGGATAGGTATGACAGCCGATTCCGCCACGAAATACAGGCAGCCGAAAGGCTGATGATATAGTCTGAGCAGCGGGTATACATAAAGCCGCTGAAGCGAGGGATAAAGAGCCCACGCGATAACAATAACTGATTGATCAAGTTCTCTCCGGCGACCGCAACGAGTTCATCAACGCTGTCTCCACGGCGCTCGATGGCATTGACTCGAAGACGACGCCCATCATCACCATCGTCACCTCGAACAACCCGGCAGTGATCAACCCTGTGAACATCCGTCCCGGACGTATCAGCAGCTCGATCATTCTGACTCCTCCGAAGGAGGAAGCAGCCGCGGAATTCGTGAAGGTGTACGCCCGCAATAAGAGCGGGAACTCGCTGCTGCACCCTGATGTGGAACTGGCCGCCGTCGGCAAGTCCCTCGCCGGGTTCGTTCCGGCCTTCATCCTGGAGGCTGTGAATCGTGCGAAAGGCGCAGTGATCTTCCGCCACGGTGCGGACATCGAAGGCAAAATCACCACCGAGGACCTCATGACTGCGGCCACTTCTCTGACCGATCACATCGATCTCATGAAGGGCAAGCAGAAGACAAGCGAAGAGGTCTTCGCCGAAGCATCGCAGGTTGTGTTCGACCACCTGATCAAGGAAAGCGGCCCCGTCTCCGGAAGCATTCTGGAGAAAGGTCACATCACCAAGATCGTGGAAGGCATCCGCGACCGCGTCGGCTAATTTGTGTAGTAGGTGGAAAGACTTTGGAAGGTGGGCTTCGGCCCGCCTTCCTCTGTCTTTTAGCTATTGGCTTATGAGTGGGTTGTTGCTATAATAGATGCATGCCCGTACCTAGAATAAAAAAAGGAGTTCCAGCTTGGCTCAAGAAGATCAAGCCGTGGAAATCGTCGCTAACGCCTATGGAAAGAATCGAGGTCAAGAGCGGTATTGTGGCAGCCAGGTCTGAGCCAGTGTTCGACCAGATCAGAAAAGATTTACAAAAACAAGCTAAGTCATTGGAACTGACTAAGTTAATAGAGGCCAAGAAGCAGTCCGACGTAGGCAACTACCGCCAAAAGAATAAGATTCTAGGCGGCCTGCTACATAACGTTCCAGATCAATTTAAGGTAGATTCTATACTGAATGCCAAGTATACCGGAATCACTCACACTCCTTCAGGCTTCAAAATACACGTCCCACGCCGGCTGGTTCCACCCGGTATAGAGAAAATATACAATGAGCAACCAAACCGCACTAAAGGTTCTCGTAGCATGCCAGCCAGACGCAAGCGACAGAACTAACTGGAGCATAATAGCCCTCTGGGAGGCAGCGTTTAGGGATAGGCAGTTTCCCATGAAGTCCTTCGACATGTTTGGCATCGTCAGCCATGAAAAAGACTTCAGCGAGGCCCGTCGCATTCTGTTCGACGCAGCCATAAATCAGCTCGCAGCAGTGCTAAATAAGATAGCCTGACCCCCTCTATTTGCTGGGGATATCTATGGTATAGTCCTTTGAGGGCGAGTCTTCGTCCTCTACTATGACAAGAAAAATAGCAATACATTGGACCCCCGAGGAGCAGGATCGCCTCTTCGGGAAAATGGTGGAACTGGCGATCGATTCCGTGCAGACTGGAAAAGGGTTCGCATCCTTCACAGCGCTTATACAGACCGCGCAGGCCAAGGTGTTCGGGGAAGACCGACAGCGTCCCGTTGGAGGAGCCTGGCCCACGCCGTACTTCAAAAAGATGCAGGCGACGCTCGCTGAGCAGGGGTACAGGTGGATCAAGGGGTCTGCATCATTTCCATCGCGCGTTGTGGAGCTCCCTCCCGAGCCGAAAGTGGCGGCTGCAGTTGCTCCTCCGGCAGTAGTGGCTCCTCCGATCGAGCCTGCCCAGGCGGACCCGGTCAGTGAGGGTCTGAGCACCAAGCAGATGATGGAGCTCATGCCTGACGTGCCAAAGGAAAAGCGCACGTTGTCACTGAGTCAACAGATAGACAAGTTCCTTGATGTGCCGCATGCGGCCTTCGAGGCGCTGCAGGCGTGTCAGAACATCAACGCGGACCTCTTGGAGGAAATGCAGAAGTTGGGCGCATATCTGTCCACGCTCGAGGACAGAATCGCGGACAAGGTCATGCAGAAGCTCGACGCAGCTACTGCCCCTGTATCGAGACCCATCACTGAGGAAGAAATTCCAAAGTTCAAGTGGGAGCCTCCCAAGCCGACAAACGGGCACCATGTGCCTGCGGTAACGGAGGAGGCAGGTGCGAGGCAGTTCCTCAAGATTGCCGTCCTGGGAGTGGCAGATCGTCGGTGGCAAAAGTTCGTGTCCGAGAACCCTCGCGGGTACTTGGGGCATGAGTTTGTGCTCCACAACTGCGACGGGTCCCGGATTCCCTCGGTGGGCTCCGCGGATATGATAATCCGCCTGCCGCGGATATCTCACAAATCCACGGCTCAGATCGGGGATGCGATCCCTGTGATGAAGTGGAGGGCGAACGCAAACGCGGCTCCAATGCCGGTGCAAACACCGAACCGCGCCATGCAGTGGCTCATGCGGTTCAATAAGGAGCAGAAGGTGGGCGCCTTCTGCTTGTGCGGATAATGAATCCACTCGTAGCTCAAGTGGCTACAGCAGACTCGGGGTTTGCGATGGGGTTGCTGATACTGGGCTTCGTCCTGGTGTCCATCCTATTCACGACCCTTAAAAACCTGCTGTAGGAAACGAACGAAACAAGAAGAAGGTCCAGCGATGGGCCTTCTTTTTAGCACCTGCACAAAAATTGGTATAATATATTGATGCAAACAATTAACTTATACACAAGTATAAACCTCATCGGTTTAATGTTTCTACACTGGCTCGCAGACTTCGTTTGCCAGTCGCATTGGATGGCAGTTAACAAGAGCAAGAATCTAATGGCTCTTATCTCTCACTGCTTCACATACACGTTCGTTCTGTGGCTTGGTGGCATGCTACTGCTGGCTCTGGAGCTGCAGGATGCTGCGCTCGAGCATATGACTTCCGTGCCTTGGACGCTATGTGCTGCGCTGAACGGACTATTACACTTTATTGTAGATTGCTTCACAAGCAAATGGACTGCCCGGCTTTGGGCAAAGAACAAGGTCCACAACTTTTTTGTAGTTGTTGGACTGGACCAATGGATACACGCTACGTGTCTCATAACAACCTTTAATATATTCTTATGCCCGAATTATCTAGCATGGGTGCCGTACTGGCTCCTTTCTTAACAGTAGCACAGGGCATACCAGATAATTGGCCCGAACAGTGTATACTGCGCTTTGATCAGCGCGAAGATGGATCGCTATATTTGAGTTACTATGGCGTTAATGACGCATCAGACGGCATTACCATCAAACAGTGGCGCGAGCTACTCAAACTCGAGAACAAGTAATGGCACAGGTAGGAAACACACTATACAAAAAAACACAGATAGGAAAAATCCAGGAGTGGTCGATCTTTCAAGAAGACGGCTGCTTTTGGACGGTAAGCGGTCAAGTAAACGGTAAGCTGGTTAAATCCGAGCCTACCCGATGCTTCGCCAAAAACGTAGGTAGAAAGAACGAGACCACCGCCGAGCAACAAGCTGAGCTTGAGGCTTTGGCCAAGTGGAAGAAGAAGTCAGAGACAGGCTACGGGCTGTCTATGGAGGACGCAGGCCGTCCGGCTTATATCGAGCCGACTCTCGCCAAGGACTATGAGGATTACAAGGACGAACTTGCATTCCCCGTTCTAAGCGATCGTAAGTATAACGGTATGCGCTGTGTTGTTAATAAGCACGGCATGCGCTCGCGCAACGGCAAAGAGATCGTCTCTGCGCCACATATCTTCGAGCTGCTAAAGCCTGTGTTCGAGGAATACCCTGACGCGGTCTTTGACGGAGAGCTCTACTCGCACGAGTTGAGGCACAAGTTAAACCGTATTATAGAGCTTGTGCGCCGCACCAAGCCTAGTGACGCTGACCTTATTCTTAGCGAACACACCGTCGAGTACCATGTCTATGATGGGTATAACTTCGGTGATGGCGCTACGGAGCAAGATAACTTCACTGCAAGAAAGCAGGCCATACGCAAGCTCATCCGAATGATTCGCAGCCCTAAGATAGTCTACGTCCAGTCGGATGTGGCTAACGACCAGCTCGAACTCGATAGACTCTACAAGCAGTACCTAGAAGAAGAATACGAGGGGCAGATGATTCGTCAGGATGGTCCTTACGAGCACAAACGCACAAAGCGCTTGCTTAAGCGCAAAACATTCCAGGATGCTGAATTTTTAGTTATCGACATCACTGAGGGTACAGGCAACCGCACAGGTACTGCAGGCTATGCTACCTGCCAACTTGATACAGGTGAGACGTTTCGGTCAAACATAAAGGGAGACTTCGAATACATCACGCAGGTACTCAAGGATAAGGACCAATACATTGGAAAGAACGCGACAGTCAAATTCTTCGAGTATACGGAGTACGGCGTACCTCAGTTCCCGTACATCGTAGCATTCGATCCACCAGACAGATAATGTCACAACAATCAATACACATTCTAAAAGAGGCCGTGCAGCCCCTGAGCATAGAAGACATGCCTGGGCTGTACGTCCGCTACAGTAGTCATGCAGATCCCATCATTGCAGGTGGGGTTTACCTTCCCATACGCTTTTCGCCGGAGGGGTTTATCATATCGCTTTCGGGCTACGGCCCGGAATTCGTTTCTTATCGGAGACTTGCAGGTACTGAAGAATTGCAAGTGTCCCGTGATCTGGTGCATTGGGTACCAGGCACGAAGTGCGGCATGAATCAACTATGATGTTGCTCATGCTATTGCTATTGCGCTTGTTCAGCATTATTGCTGTTTGCATAAGCGTTAGGCGTGCGTATACTGCAGAGGATCACAGCTGGTTTCACTGGCTGCTCCTCGCTTTTCTACTGCACGTGCTCGCCCTTTGGGGCTCGATGAAGTCGGACACAACTCGGTACACAATCAACCACACTACACTACATGAACATCTTCGGATACAAGCCTGTTAAAGGAGACTCTAAACAACCAAAGAAGCTGCGCCGCGTGATAAGGCGTGATCGTCGCCCTGGCTCAGCGCCGGGTGCTTGGGAGCTGCCTCCAGCACAACGCGACGCGAAGAAGATAGAGGCCGGCGTACAGCTGGACGCTATCAACGACGGCGCCTCGGAAGCTCTGGCAGTGCTCAGTGAGCCTGTCGGCACTACATCGAAATTCACCTTTCTGGTGGAGACGCTGCCTAAAAAGATAGCAGCGGTTGTCGGGCTCCTCGAGCTCGGCTGGACTGTCTACAAATATCTGCGCTCAAGCTATTACGCGCGCTACGGAGACAAGTTTGTCTCTACCTCGGTGGAGGAGAACACTATGGAGTTCCGCGCGCTCAAGGACTGGGCCTCGAATCAGATAGTCTTGAACGAGGGCTCGGTGAAGCGCTACATGTTCGAACTGACTGCCAACAAAAACGACGCCAAGCAGATCGTCCTGGAGGATCTTAACATGATCCCCTTCAAGGGCAAGTTTGTAACCATCAACAAGTCGGACAGCTATGATGAGGCTAAGTCTCGTTGGAACATTTCCATTCCGGAGGCGGTGCTCGTAGAGTTCTACGAAGAGTTCAATCGGATATATGCGCTCAACGGCGAACGCTGCAATGGCATCTTTGCCTGGAGCGGCTGGCGCTGGAGCAGAGTATGTAACTTGCCGATGGAGAGACATGTCATCATGCCCAAGGGTGTTATGGAAAGTGTGGTGCATGACGCCAAGCGCTTTCTCGGTGCCCGTGAGTGGTACGAATCCAAGGGTATTCCTTGGAGAAGAGGATACCTGCTCTATGGTGTTCCTGGTGGTGGTAAAACCAGCCTCATCGTGGCGCTGGCTATCACACTGAAGAAGAACCTGTATGTGATCAGCACGAAGGACTGCCTCAACGGCTTTCAGGACGCATTGCGTGCGTTGCCCGAGGGTGCCATTGTTCTCATCGAGGACGTGGACAGCCTGTTCGAGTCCAGTCGTGAGGTTATGGCTGGCAGCAATTACGAGCGAATACAGCTCGACAACAAGCTCGGCACCGCAGGTGTCGCCGAAGATGATGACCCGGACCCTACCAAGGAAACCTCCTTGTCTCTGTCCGACTTCCTCAACGCTGTTGACGGTGTGACTGCCTTCAAGGGTGGAAGAATTCTGGTGCTCACTACCAACCACAAAGACTCGCTTGATAAAGCGGTAATACGCAAGGGTCGCGTAGACGTAGAGGTGGAATTCACCTATGCGAATGACGACCAGTTGCTCCAGCTCTCCAACAGAATGCTGGGAGAGGACGAAGGGCCTGCCTTCTTTCTCAAGACGTTCGCGAAACGAGAACCCACTACGATGGCCGAAGCAGAAAACATTCTGCTAGTTGAGGCCCTGGAAATATTCAATGCACAAACTACTGGAACCGATTAACGTTAAAACCCCAGGCGACAACGTCTTTATCTGGGGATGCCTGCACCTAGGCCACGACCCCAAGTGGGACGAGCCTCTGTGGCAGAAGCGAGGGTTTGCGTCCGTGGAAGAAATGGACAGATCTGCCTTTGGTAATTGGGCCAAGTGCCTTAATGATGAGTCCGTACTCTTTCTGCTCGGAGATAACATCTTCGGGCAGAAAGCTACGGAGCGTCTTACTGAGGTGCTGGCTAGAATGCCGTACAAGGAGTGCTATCTCATGCCAGGCAACCATGTTGCCGGCTGGAGGCAGTTGATGAAGAGTGCCGGTGATCTGGTGCTCTACTTCGGAGAGGACAACGCCAAGCCGGTGTACTTCTGTCCGAATTATCTGGAGGCCTTTATTGACCAACAGTCGGTAGTGATGTCGCACTACCCTATTCTAAGCTGGAACGGCATGGGCAACGGCTCGTACCACTTCTATAGCCATGTGCACAATAGCTTGAAAGATAGCGAACTTGGGCGCATGTATATCGAGAGAGCTAGATCACTGGAGGTAAGCGTCGAACACTTCAAGGCGCCTCCAAGCTTTACACAGCTAAGAAATATACTGGCGGACAGGCCCGCTACAACGTTCGACCATCATGGACCACAAACTCAAAACCCGTTTTAAGCAAGTATTTCGTAAGCTATACGTGGCACTCTTTCCATGGTTAGAGATAAGACGCCTGCGTAACATGATAGACCACATTACGGACGTAGGCATCTACCCTGCGAAAGTAATAGGCGGGCCGCATCCATACGAGACGCGCAGTGAGTGGCAGAACGGTTGGAACGCGGCTACCAAAGCTATGATTGAGAGGTACGCAGCCTGCGCTAAGCTAGGCTGGAAGCCTCCAAAGAAAGAAGACTACTAAATGATGCTATTGGAAATACCCGATGAATTAATAACCCCTATACCAGCGGATATATCGCTGGGTGCCTTCTCGAAAAGAATGGCGCTAATGCGCGGAGTGCTGCCTGTCTCCAATGGAGGGCCGCAGGTAGATATGTGGCGCACATGTATTGATTACAGCTTGCGCTTTCGCTGGGATATGGGTGAGGAAGACGCGGACGAAGCGATGTTGGTGCAACACTATGAGGATTACTGCGCAAGGATTGCTGCGGACGACGAGGCTAAGCTTCCTCCGTATTACAACTATCGTCGCCATGTGGAGGTCCTCAGGGGAGTGGTGAAGAAGAATATTCGCCTCGTAATAGAGCCCTTGCGCAGCTTTATGAAAACGCAGCACATCTCCACAAAGCTGCAGCTATATGTAAACCAGCCCTACGTTAAGTTTAGCTTAGACGCTGATGCACTCACAGGAAGAGAGAACGCATGGCAAGGAGCGCCGCACGGTATTCATGCACTGCTGTTACCGGAGTTCAGCCTAGGAGTACGCACTCCTTATTTTGCAGAACTCATGGCCCGTACCTGCGTATAGAGATAGTCGCTGGTATAATCTGTTGATGAAAAACTTATATCTAGCAACAAAAGAGTTGGCCGGCGGCGAACTGCGCGATCTCAAGGCTTGCCTCGAGCTTGTCAAAGATAACGGCGGAGAGATCAAGGGTCCCTTCTTTCCTCTCCGCGGTTTCGTGGTGGAGGTGGAGGAGCTTGTTGCCGATGCACTCGGGCTTGTCCTGTTCAACTAAAACATCAACCCAAGAGGGCCCAAACGGGCCTTCTTTTTAGCTGTCGGTTACCTGCCTACCATGCTACAATAATCAGATACATGAAGAACGTACCCGTACTACTAGCCATGCTGCTTTTCGCCATGGTGGCGATGGCTGCAACCGTGCCTATACAGATAGGCAAGTCCGAGGTTGAACTTACATCTGTTTCATTTGCAGGGGGTTACGATACTGATCTTGCCGAGATCACTATCTTTCGCCTCGATGTAAACACCTGGAGTGAGGCTATGGCGTTGATTCCTATTAAAGTATTTCTGGATGGTAAACTATTGGAGTCTATTCTAACCACAGCTCACATAGAGAAAACGGTGATGGGTTGCACAATCGACTACACGCTCGTCATCACACCTAACAACTTTCCAGCCATACAGAAAGCGTCAGTAATAACCATACAAGTTGGAGAGAAGTCAATCGACTTCAGCGGCGACAAGAAAAAAGCGGTCTTTGATCTTGAGAAGCCAAAACGCACATAATATGTCAAAAGCAAAAAAAGAAGTTAAGCAAGATACAAGTCAGAAAATATATCAGAGAGAAAAGATCAACTTCCCATTAAGCATACGAGAGCTTCCATGGACAGAGAAGCAGAAAGCCTTTCTCGAGCTAGCTACAAACAAAGACACTAGAATAATCTTCCTATCTGGCCCGGCAGGAAGCTCCAAGACAACTATTGCGGTAAGGGCTGGATTACAGCTACTGGACGAGCGTAAGATGTCTGACATCATATTCGTACGTGCTGCTGTGGAATCCGCCGACTCCAAGCTGGGCCACCTACCAGGAGATATCTCCGAGAAACTAGGGCCCTACATGGGACCGTTCGACGATAAGCTTGAGGAGCTACTCCCCGAGGGAGAGATTAAGAAGCTCATGGCAGATCTGCGGCTCAACTACAAGCCTATTAACTTCTGCCGTGGCGCGAGCTGGACGGCTAAGTTTGTCATAGTTGACGAGGCGCAGAACCTTACGTTAAACGAGCTACAAACGCTCATGACGCGCTGCGGTAAGTTCACCAAGATGATCGTGTGCGCCGATGAGAGCCAGTCTGACCTTCCCTACAACAAGCAAGGTGGGTTCGCTACCTGCCTGCGCATATTCGACACGCTACCTGCACAGGAGCACGGCATCTATGCAATCAGCTTCACGTCTGAGGATATTGTACGTAGTGCTCTTTGCAAGTTCGTTGTAGAGACCTTTGAGTCCCACAAGAAGAATACCAAGGCGCTAGTGGAGACTTTAGGCAGACAGCTAGCTCCATTACCGTAACTCTCTTTAGCTAGTCGAGGTTATAACCGAGTCTCCGACTCCGGCTTTACGCCGGCGCTTACGCTCTATAGCCTGCTCCACAGTCTCGCCTGGCAGAACATCAACTGGTCCCTCTGGCGTGTTAACTACCTGGTGCACAGGTTCTGGCGCGGGGGGCGCCACCTCTACTTGAGGCGCAGGTGGTGCTATAACGGGTGTTGGGACAGGCTGCTCTACGACGATAGGCACCACCACTTTCTTCGTGCGCTGTTCTAGTAGAATGTTTAGGGCGAGCACTAGGCAAACTGCTAGTGGGTCGAAGACGAACACAAGGGCTAGAATGAAGTACCGCACAGCCACGTCTATCTCAACATTCATGGCCTTGGCGATAAACCTAAATGAACCGATGTCGGTCTTTGTGTTTAAGTCCTTGTTGATGTCAGCCAGCTCGCTCTCCAGTTTAAGCAGCTCCGTACGCTGTTCGGTTACGACCTTTTCCTTTGCAGAGATCTCCGCGTTGGCCTCAGCAATTGCTTTATACGCCTGCTCACGAGGAAGCTTATAGTTACCTGCCTCTTTGACACGCAGCTCCTGGTCGGCGCGCACAGTATATAGCAGCTTGATACGCTCCTCTGCTGCCACTATGGCTTCCTGAGAACTCTTTTTTTTAGCTTCTACAAGCGTAGTAGAGGCGGTTAGATTGTTTACCACAGACGCGTGCTCCTGGTAGGCGTTCGTTAGAAACCCGAAGATACCCAGCGAGGTAATACCCATCAGCACGAAGATGGCGATACATAGGTATGTCTTAAGCATCCAGGAGATGTGGTGCCACTGCCTGTGAAGAAACGAAGCCGCTACGAGCTTGCCTATCTCCAGAGACGAGGCCATTGTAGCGATTGCTATAGCGGAGCCTGCGAACAGCACCATGAGTCCCTTGATGCTAAAGAAGGCTGCGCAGCCTGCCACAAACAAGGCAGACAGAGTTAGAATGAATATGAACATATCCTATTATTGTATACTAAAAAGGCAATATGTTTCGGTATGCCTAAGATCTGAACATAGTTATTGTCTTCTGGCAGGCCTTGCAGTATCTTTGTAGTCCATCCGCAGCGGCCTTGCACTGGGCAAACAGTGTAACGGGTTTTTTTACCTCGCACTTGATACACTTTTTTGTTTGGTTGTTTTCTTGCATACGTAGCTCTCTACAGAATGCAAGAAAACAACACAAGACACAAGCACAAAAACATTAAAGTCTAAGATATTTTATCGAATTAATAGCCCGATTTTTCCTTGCTAGGCTGAGAGGTAAACTGCAGTTGGCCTTGTTGTGCTTCTCGATCTTTATCTGTAAAGCTACAAGAGTAGGACGCTCCTACATGATAGTTGCCTATTGTGTCAGCTAGCGAGCGCGACATGCTCTTTAAGTTCGCGCTAGTTGTGCCGTAGTTCATGGTGCTCTCCAGGCTTATGCCAAGCGAGCGGGCTACAGAAAAGCTATCCTGATTGGCTCCAAGATAAATGAAGTTCCAATTATATTGATCTTTCTGGCGCTTAGTACGCTCCAGTACATCGGGGGTATGGTATATCCTAGAACTATTCTCTTCACCGTCGGTTACAACGAGGAAAACAACACGTTCCGGTCGCTCATATTCCGGAAGAGCAGCGAAGCGACGTCCAACTTCATCAACAACCTGCACCATAGCATCTACTAGAGCTGTGCCACCTCTTGGCTGAATCTTAAGCGGAGGTACCTCGTTGATAGGGAGCCGGTCATAGACTTTGTCAAGCGTTGTGTCGAACTGATATAGCGTCACGCGCATATCTCCACCGAGCCGGCGTTGTTCGTCGAGAAAGCTATTAAATGCTCCCTCCATATCTTTGCGGATAGTCTCCATGCTACCACTTCTATCTAGGAGAATTGTAATGTCTGTTTGGTTCTTCATGTTTATTGATTTTTCGGAAAGACAGATACTGCCACAGTTGCATTACCAGTGTCAAGCACTTTTGTGTAAAAACCTGCGCCAGGCACATGGCTGCAGATTGCGTTTGTAATAGACAGGCGAAACTCGCCAGCACCCATCGGGTTATACTTCAAATCGCACTTGTTTGCCTTATACTGCGCCTCGGTATCTTCTTCATCTATCTTAGGAGCTGCGGCAAAGATATCGCGGATCTTGGCCTCGAGTACGCTTGTGACATGGGAGTATTGCATGGGTCCAAACGAGCTTACCCACGGTACAAAGTACTTGATGACCTCATCAATAATATACCGCTGTCTGGTGACCAGCTTCTGCTGTTGGTTAAGCCAGGCCTTGTGGGCGGCTGGATCTCTGCTGAGTTCTTCGTCGAATACCTCCAGGTTCTTCTCAGCTATGATGCGGCCGGCTAAGATCCTCCCTTCCATGGCGATGTCGAAGTCTTCTGCGTCTTTAAACGACTTTGTTGGAAAAGGCGGAATCGGAGACCCACATCTATCTTGGTTCGTAGTATTGTTCATATTCATCTTGTTCAATTTGTTTCTGATACTTTCTAATTTTCTTGGAAGGTTTCTTGGAGTCCTTCGCTTCCTCCTTGGTTGGTGTGCGGACCGCTTTTTTGCTGGATTTTTTAGCGCTCATACAAACTTAGTCTATAGTGCAGGCACCTCCGGCGCAAGCGGCTTCGCCCTTGAAGTCAGTGTTGTCCTTCTTTTCTTTGATGTCTTCGAAACTGAAGTTCTCAGCGGCTAGACAAAACGCCTTATCAAGGACCTCAAATATCTCAGGATGGGGCGGTTGGCTATAAGGTGTATACCGATAGTCAGCACCGTCATAAGGGATAAGGCTAATGCCATAATACGAGTCTTTGTTTTCTATCATCCATTTCTTAATGGCTTCTTTTTCATGTTCGTGGTAGTTGATTGTAAGGCTGACATTGTTTGTGTTGTCGCCCTCTACGTGACCTGGCACGATCCAGTTATCATATAGTTTCTTAACACGATCCAAGCACTGTATTGCGGTCTCCTGCGAGCGCAGCAGTGTTGTATCGTATAGCTTGATGGGCACCTGCATGATCATGTCGGACTCCTTGTCAGGGTCTGTTACGACGAAGGCAGGAAATTTACGCTGCAGGGCCTTAGCCAACGCAGAGAGCTTGTCCATGCGAACGCGGCGCATATAGCGAATGTCATGCCCAGCATGCACACCTGCCGTAGTGCCGAGCCAAGAGGAAGATGTTCCGCTTGGTTTGGTGGTGGTTACACGCTTAGCCGGCTTGATGCCTAGCTTAGCAGCCCACTCCTTGTTGACCTCTACTGCCAGTAGTGAGCCTTCATGTAGGTTCTCCGCTGTAAGAATCTGCTGGTTCTCTGCCTGACCTGTGATAGACACGCCTAGGAGGGCGTCGTCCTCGGCATTTTTCTTCCAATCCGGATGGACGTATTTGAAGTCTGTATAAGCGGCCTGCAGCGTGCCAATGACTGTAGCGGCGCGTACTGCGGTAAGCCACTCGCTCTTGGAGAGGCACTTGGCCGCGTTGACCTCGGTGAGGTTACAGACACCGCGGCTCTGTAGAGTGATCTCATGGCAGTTGGATACGTCGCACCCCTGTGTCCAATACGTATGGCTGGCATTATCTACTTCAATATCAAAGACTTCTTCCTCGGAAACAACATTGATCTCTGTGATTTCATATGTTGTTTTGCCGCTGGCTGGTCTGCGATGCTTTTCCAGCATGGCCGTTAATGCTTGCGTTTTATATTCTTGTATAAAGCCTATAGTTGTCGCGAACTTAGCCCGGTCGTTAGTGATATTAAGGTCATAGCTTTGTCTGCAGGTATATTCGCCGTTAGCGAACATAACTTTCTTCGTTTTATTGGTAGTGATATATGACGAAATGCCAAGACTGGACAACATCGTTTGCGCCTGGCGTACGAGCTCTTCTGACGCGGTTTTTAGAGCTATTCGAGCCGTACCTATCACAGAGCCATTGGCCGAGTATAAGCCACGAAGGAAACCGGCTACTTTAGCTTTTGGTCCGAAGTAGAAACGATCTGGTATACGGCGAGCGTAGGTCTTGGACAGCTCCGCGCTGGTGATAGTAGTGTATACTTCATGTGCCCCTTCTGCCAGGCCTGGTCGTGCTTTTAGCAAATGCTGGGCTACTTCGCTGTTAAAGTAGTCTTGGTCATGTTGCCCAATATAAAGATATACCAGCTCATTGCTGGCCTTGTGTACACTCCCGTCTCCTAATACGAGACCATCCATTATATCCTCTGGCGCCAGTTGCAGCTGTGCCGTATATTCTCCAGAAAAAATATCAATAGCCTCAGCTTTATCTACTTCGATTTTTTCACCAGCTGAAACCACTCTGTGCTTACCTGTGCCGTTAAACACACCTGCGGATGTTTTATACTCCAGTACTTCCTTAACACCGTTGGACCATTTGCGTACGATAGTTGTCCAGCCTTCTTTGGACCAAATCTTGTCACCAACGCCTACATCTTTAAACTCACGTATTCCATGAGGAGTGAGTACTTTTGCCCAGCTAGGTTGACATGGGTTGAAGCCCATGTCTTCGTTGTTTGTGAGCGACAGTCCTGGCTCCGCCTGGCCACCGATGAAGCAGGCGTCAATGACCTGCGTGGCTTTACTTACGAAGTTGGCGTCGGTCTTTACGATGCAGGCAGAGTTATTAGCTCGTTGTAGCTCAGGATACTTCTCGTACCAGTTGCCGGATTTGCAGTGCAGCATCTCGTTGTCGTCGTAATCAAACAAGCTGATCAGTGCGCCGCGTCGTACACCACCTACCACAACACAGTCTGCAACAAGACAACAAATGCGGTGCGTCTCGAAGGAAGTGAGCTGGCGCCCAGCTGCCTTACGTAGAATGACGCGAACGTGTGCATGCATCTTAACGAGGGCCTTAGGGCCTGAGGCAGTGCCACCGGTAGATAGAGGGGCACCCATAGGACGAATCTTGGTGTAGTCGAACTGAATGTCGGCGTTCTCCAATAGAGCGAGCAGAGAGTCACACCATCCCTCGGCGGAGTCATCAATAACATACGGAGACACTATTTGGCCCTCGGCAATAGAAGGCAGCTGGGATACGTGGCGCTTGCGGACGGAGAAGCCTACTCCGCAGCCGGACATGCTCATGTAGAACAGATCGGCAAAGTCTTGAAAGCAGGTGATGTTTAGAAACGAGCAGTTGAACATGCGGTTCGGGCGGCGCTCGATAGCCTCACCAGCGAATTGAAACGAGCGCATACTTGGGACTACACGGCCGTTGTAGACCTCTTCGTAGGCTTTGTTGATCTCTGCCTCAAGCGCTGGGAATCTCTTGATATGCATGTCGATATTGCGCTTGATGGTTTCTTCTTTTGTTTCGCGACGGAACTCCTCAGGGAGGTACTTGGCGTAGGTTCTATAGTGGACGAGGTTGCTTAGGAATTGTTTTGACATAGGTTGGTTAAAGTTGAGATTTTATACTAACAAATTTAGATTTGGGCGGCCATAAGAATAGTTTTCATACGAAAACTTTATATCTTGCCTTTATCCGCACACTCTGCTTAGAGCATGCGGACGCCTCTTGATTGAAGCTTATCGAGTACCCAGCCTGGCAGCGGAAGGCTGTAGGAGCTTGGGTTGATATTACCGTGAGAAAGAATTCCCGCGGCATGTATGCGATCATCTTCCTCGTCACAGAGAAAGGTGTTTGCGCACATGCTTTTCGGAATTCCGTTGCGGCCACAGACGTCGTCTAGGACGTTGCAGAGCGCGTTGATCTGTAGTTCGTCATAGTCGGCCCACACCTTGTATCCCTTGGCGTCGTAGTCGAACACCGGACCTGTATATAGGTTGTGAGGCTTCTCTATTCCGAAGGCGTAGTGACGGGAGCCGCTCTTGATGAGATACAGCTCGTTGCAGAGAAAGATGCCGATCGACTTGCGGTCGATGTCGGTATGTTTGCGCATGGCGGACTGGTTTGCCCAGCTGTCTTCATCCACGCAGTTGTAGACTATGCCGGAGCGCCCAATGACGTAGTGGCCTACGAACTTATCCTCGAGCATGTTCCAGCGCTTCATGAGGCAGGTCTCAGAATTGTCAGCACCAGTGAAGGTGTATTTGGTTCTAGAAAAAGAACCATGCAACACAATGTGCGTCTTGGTAGACGGAGTTGCAACGTAACATCTAGGGCTCAGCACGAAAGGAGTGGTAGTTATATTCATTTGTATGTGGCCACCATAGCAAGCCACCAAAAAATGTCAAGCTCCTTTTTTACAAAGTTTATGAGAAAAATACAAGTTACCCCGGCTAGACGGCATTTTTCTCCTCATATTTGGCGGACTTGCGCAAATTATCTTTAGCCCAGAGCGGTTGTAAGTTGGTGTAATGAAAACATTTATGCTGCTCAGCTTCCCGACTAAGATCAAAACTAGCGCAAGGCTTGATGTGGTCCATATGCCACTTCCCATAATTCTCCCAAGACATACCAGCAGCAAATTGTTCCTCCAGATGCTTACGCAGCTGTTCCATAGAGCATCCCACAAGCCGCATTGTACGCGTTGACTTAGTATTGTTTTTCATTGCCCGCCGCACTCTGCTACGTAGATTTTCGCCAAGGCGGTAGGCCGTGTCGCTTTGTCGGCGGCGTTTACGCAGGTCATTACGCCTTTTTTTGTAGGAGGACGCATATGCTCTACATTTCTCAGGGTTCGCATCCTTCCACGCTTTACTATGCACTTACATTCTTCTCGGTGTGTGACACGATATTTTTTAAGGATTATTCGTCTTTTTTCGCGGTTAGCCTGGCTCCAGGCTTTCTTCTGTGCCCGAATTTTCTCTATATTGGCTGCTCTCCAGATTTTATCCTTATCGCGCACTCTCTCTGAATTTGCTGCGCGATAAGCTCTAGCGCTTGCGATACGCATGTCAGTATGTGCCTTATAATAGGCTACCTCCCTAGCTCGAACTATATCTAGATGCTCTTCTCGATATTGTCGAGTAGCCTCGCTCACGCAGCGCTTACAGGCAGCTATTGGTTTTGTGTTGCGTGTGTAAAAGTCGCTCAAAGCTTGGCGTACTTTACATTTTGAGCAAACCTTAGTCATATCTTGAGTTGTCTGCATATAATATTGTGCGATGGGGCTATGGCAAGCGCTGTCATGTCCATTTCGTAAATTTCCGAGAAAATTATCTCCTTTACACCGTGTAACCGGATCATTTCGAAGCATTTAGCGCAAGGTGAAAGTGTACAATACAAATAGTGTACTTCTCCACGCTTCGTATAGCGGAGGCAGTTTTTCTCTGCGTGTATAACTTTACCACGGCGTTTTATACGGTCAGTCCAATCTATCTCTACCCCTGCCGGTGCCCCATTGTAGCCTGTGGCCGCTACAGAGCGATCCTGGCGCAAAGCGCAGGCTCCTACCTGATAGTGGGGGTCGGGGCTGCGTAGCCGCGCGGCATACGCTAACGACATACCATAGACGTCCCAGTTTGGGCGCTCACGTTCAGTCTTGTTCATCGCTATTAGGCGTACAGCTTCAACACCTGCTTGCAGAGGTTCTTGAGAATGTGCTCAACGTCCTCGTCATCTATCTTGCTGAAGTGGCGAAAGGAGGCATCTCCATCTTCGCTGCTGGCTTTAAGAATAGTGCTGTTGTCGTAGATGATTGTTATCTCTTCGGCTTCGTCGTCGTAAGTGAACTCAAATGTCACGATTTTTTATTTCCTTTCCTGATATTGTCCTTAGCCCATAGGGGTTGTAAGTTTGTGTAATGAAAGCATGCGCGCTGTGCAGCTTCTTTTGTAAAATCGAAGCTGTCGCACGGCTCAATATGGTCTACATGCCACTTTCCATAGTTATCCCAAGTCATACCATCTGTAAATCTAGATTCGAGATATTCTTTCAGATAGGTGGGAGTACACCCGAGCAATATCCTAGTAGTCTGAGATTTATCTCTACCTCGCAGAGCAGCGTGTATGCGCCCGCGCAAGTTGGTAATCAACTTAAAGTTCGGGTCCACTTGGCGGCGTTCCTTCATATAGCGGGTATGATAAAATCTGGCTTTCTCAGGGTTTGCTTCGCGGTAAGCCTTATTTTTAGCACAAATCTCATCCTTATTTTTGCGATAATGTTCTTGCTGCGTGGCTTTGTACTTTTCCGGGTGGTCTATACGATAACGGCGGCTCTTATGGCGTATGCAGTCTTTACAGGCGCCGTGATACGTGCGCACCCCATGCTTGTAGAAGTCCTCTAGGGGCTTGGTCTTCGCGCATTTAGTGCATTGCTTAGCGTTCATCTGTACTTAAATTACCACATGGAAAGCAGGCTGCAAGCTTTTTGTTTACAATATTTTCTGCGCTTGCTAAAATAAACCAACATGAAGACTCGTCAGGAAAAGATCGCCGAAATTAAACTGTACCTCACCAACATGAAGTTAGATGCGACAGTGATGTCCAAAACCATGAAGATTAATGCCTCGTATCTGACGCCGAAGATACTATTGGATGCTTCTGCCAAGCTGATCAAGGTCTACTCCCGTGAAGAGGATGCCGACGACCGCGATAACCTAATGTTCGCTAAGTTTCTTGGTGCCGAGGACTACGTCAAGGAACACATCGAGCACGATGCAGGTAAGATACAAGCCAAGGCTAAAATGAAGCTCAGACAGAAGCGCAATCTAAGCTGGCTACACTCTGGGTTCTTTACGTCTCAAGTTAAGTCCGTATTCGTTGGTAACTCTCTAGCACAGAACATCGAGGGTGTTAACCCAATGGAACAGTACATGCTTGCACACAAGGTGAGCAAGATGGGTGAGGGGGGTATTGGATGTCATTCTGCAGATACCGAGGTGTTTACGAGCAAAGGCTGGAAGGTCTGGCCGGACGTCACATTAGTCGACGAGCTGGGCGTCTGTCTTGATGGTGCGCTGCAGTTCGCACACCCACACAGGCTGTTTGCTGGAGAGTATAATGGCGAGTTGCTGGAATTCGATAATGTTTATGTTAATGCACTGGTGACGCCGACGCATAGAATGTTTGCCTCGAATCCCAAGTATAATCGACACACACAGGTTAGAGACTTTTCGCCGTATAGCTTTCGCGCTGCAGAGGAGGCTCACGGAGCCCGGTGGAAACATATGCTGGCCGCAGGCGCATACGTCGGAGGTAAGGAGCTAGAATATATTGAGATTCAGCCTGCTCCTTTTGTGAACAAAACGAACAGAGCTACTCAAATACAAGAGGCTGTGCGGTTTAGTACTGTTCCCTTCGCTGCACTACTGGGTTACTATCTGGCCGATGGCAGTTATTCTTTTAATGAAAAGCGTAACGAATACCGTGTAGAGATAGGTAAGTCTATTGTATCCAACCCTGAAGAGGTTGAGATTATTCGCAGTACACTAGACACCCTTGGTGTTCAATATAGGTACGAGCAAGGTCGTCGATTTATAATCACTGGCAAGCACTTTGCTCATTATTTTCGGCAGTTTGGTAAAGCAAAGGATAAATTTATTCCAGATTGGATTATGGAAGGTAGTCTGGAAATACGTGAAGCCTTGTTTAACGCACTTACAAAAATGGACTGCAGTGGAATACTTGCCTGCGGCGGAAGGTTGTATGAGTCCGCGTCTAAACGCCTCCGTAACCAAGTGGCACAATTGGCGGTTATGCGCGGCATGCACGTAAACTATGCCGACTCTCGCTATTTTCGCGCCAAGCTCAATAACCGTAAAGAAGTAATGCTGTCTGACAAGACCTGTTTCAACCGAAGGCAGTACAGTGGCATGGTATACTGTGCAGAGGTACCAGGAGAGCTACTGCTTACACGCAGAAATGGTAAGTGTATTTGGTCCGGTAACAGCACCGAGGCTATTCCTGACTCTTCGCGGGCTGTCAACGAATCGCAGTTCGGACTACTGGACCCTCTTGCTACGGTAGAGGCTACTACCATTGGTGTTGTGAACTTCTTCGTGCACAACTCTCGCAAGGGAGAAGACGGCAAGCTCTATAGAATGGTGCTAGACCCCGAGGGTAAACCTGTGTGGATCTCACATCAAGAGTTCCTCTCGTCTAAAATCGACATACCTGAGGCATGAGATTGATATGCAAGGGCTGCAGCGCGCCGTTAACAATAGTGAACAAGGCGCATAAGCGTAGTATCTGTGTAAGCTGTAGGAGAGCCATGTTGAGCCTGTTTGTTCCTTCCACTATACCTGTGAGACGGATGCGTCCTTTAAACGGTGCTGGGCTTTATCAAACTTGAGGCCTGCTTGGGAAGAAGATAACCTGCGCAAGGTGGCAGAAGACAAACGTAAGGCAATACGGCAACGACTAAGCTCTAAGATAGATATTCCCGAAGCCTGAGGTTGTTATGGGGTGGCTGCTTCCTGTTTATCATACTCAGCCAGCACATAATCATAGTCTGGAGAAAGTCCTTTGACATAATACGTCTCAAGAGCAGCAGGCTCAAGTATCACAACATCCTTGCCATCATAGCCGGTTGCAGTAGAGGCTATATCCTTTTTCTCATAAGTATACGTGTATGAGCCTGTTCCAGAAGGATTTGTCCACTTTCTAAGTATTACGTTGGAAAGTTTTTTAGTTTGTATGCAAAGCGCGGTGTAGCTCCAAGGATAAGTGAAGTCTGCGACGTTGGGTCTGCGTCCAGCATCCTCTGATCCTGCGGTATATGTTATAGGTAGATCCACCGCAGCGTTGGTTGAGTAATCACAGCCACCCACGCCAACCTTCACAGAATTGGCTATACCGCCTTCTTTTTTTGTATTTGCTTTGGCTGGTTCTATAGTGTTCCATTGTGCACGTGTAGAATTATATTCTGCCTGAGTTGCTGCGTACCAGTCTGCCAACGGATGGCCACCTAGTAATTTATATGTGGTTCTCTGTTGCCCGGCACAGCACCAAGGAGACGTACCGCAAGGTGCAGGCACAAAGCCACAATTGCCCCACTCGTCACATTGTATCTCTGGTGGAGGACATACCGTCCAGTGTGCTTTTTGGGCCACAT